>OLWN01000055.1_pt1 | contig 99436 bp, 78 predicted proteins | sample 1644151 | NCBI WGS metagenome assembly OLWN01 (sample SAMEA103958121, study PRJEB25191) | human gut metagenome
ACAGAGGCGTCCACCCATACGAAGCAGAACGATATCGATCGTGATCGGACTTTTTCAGCACGCAAATGCGCCCGCCGCTGTAGCAGCGGCGGGCGTGGGTTATCGGTGCAGCTTATTCAAATACGACGCCGAGAGATTTGCAGACGGCGGCGCAGCGCGGGCACAGGCCGTGCTCGTCAGCGCTCTCGGAGTGCATCCAGCAGCGCGGGCACTTCGTGCCCTTCGCCTCGGTCACGGCGACGGTCAGGCCAGGGTAATTCACGCCCTGTCCAACAACGGCGCCCTCTGCGGGGGCAGCTTCGTTCGTGCTGACGTTGGAGACGATGAAGATCTCCGGAAGGTCAACAGTCTTGATCGTATCCAACGCAGCCTTTGCGTCCTCGTCGGTCGCAAACAGCGCCACATGTGCTTCGAGGCTCTTGCCGATGCGCTTGTCGGCGCGGGCAGTCTCCAGCACGCCGTTGACGTCCGAGCGGACGCGCAGCGCAGTCTCCCAAACAGCCATTTCGGTATCAAGCAGCGCGTAATCCGTATACGGCTTCGACATCTGGTTCAGCAGCACGTTGCGGCCGTCGTCGCCGTCGCGGTGCGGCATCTGGAGCCAGATCTCGTCGCAAGTGAACGCAAGGATCGGCGCGAAGACCTTTGTCATGGCATCGAGGATGATCCACAGCGCGCTCTGCGCCGAGCGGCGGGCGGCGGAATCCGCGCCGTCGCAGTACAGGCGGTCTTTGATGATATCGAGATAGAGGCTCGAAAGCGTGACGACGCAGAAATCGTTGACGGCGTGGGAAACGGTCAGGAATTCATAATTCTGATACGCCGCCTCGCACTTGACCAGCAGTTCGTTCAGCTTCGTGATGGCCCAGCGGTCGAGCGCTTCCATATCGGCGGGCGCGGTCAGCTGGTTGGGATCAAAATCGGTCAGATTGTCAAGGCAGAACTTCGCCGTATTGCGGAACTTGAGGTAGTTCTGGCTCAGCTGCTTGAAGATCTCATCGGAGCAGCGCACATCGACGTGATAATCCGCCGAGCCTGCCCACAGGCGGCAGATGTCCGCGCCGTATTTCTTGAACACGTCCGCAGGGTCAACGCCGTTGCCGAGGGACTTGTGCATGGCCTTGCCCTCGCCATCGACCGTCCAGCCGTGGGTGACGCACTCTTTAAAGGGAGCGCCCTTCCCAAGCGCGCCGACAGCGGTCAGCAGACTCGACTGGAACCAGCCGCGGTACTGATCAAGGCCCTCAATGTAGACCGTCGCGGGCCAGAAGCCCTGATCCTTCTGCATGGAAGCAAAGTGCGTCGAGCCGGAGTCGAACCAGCCGTCAAGCGTATCTGTTTCCTTCTCAAAGTGCTTGCCGCCGCAGTGCGGGCAGGCGAAGCCTTCGGGGACGAGTTCGTCCGCGTCCTTCTCGAACCAGACGTTTGAGCCGAATTCGCCGAACAGCTTCGAGATCTTGGCGATGGTTTCATCCGTGCAGATGGGCTTGCCGCAGTCCTTGCAGTAGAACACGGGGATCGGCAGACCCCAGCGGCGCTGACGAGAGATGCACCAGTCGGCGCGCTCACGGATCATGGCCTTCATGCGGTCAATGCCCCACGCGGGCAGCCACCGCACATCGTCACAGGCCGCGCAGGCTGCATCCTTGAACGAATCGACGGAGCAGAACCACTGCGGGGTCGCGCGGAAGATAATAGGCTTCTTGCAGCGCCAGCAGTGCGGATAGGAGTGGACGATCTGCTCGGAGGCGAACAGCGCGCCGCTTTCCTGCATGTCCTTGAGAATGACAGGATTGGATTCCTCTACCAGCATACCGGCATATTTGCCTGCGTAGTCGGTGTGGCGGCCCTGATCGTTCACGGGAACGACCATGTCCATGCCGTAGCGGCGGCAGGTCTGATAGTCGTCCGCGCCGAAGCCCGGGGCGGTATGGACGCAGCCGGTGCCGGAGTCCATGGTGACGTAATCGGCCAGGACAAGGCGGGAGGTCTTCGGCAGGAACGGATGGTCTGCCAGCATATTTTCAAAGAACGCGCCCTCGTGGCGGGAGACGACGGTATAGTCCTCCACGCCGCCGACCTTCATGACCTTCTCCATGAGCGCCTCGGCGACGAGATACTGCTCGCCGTTCTGGTGATTGCGGACGATGACATAGCTTTCGACCGGGTTCAGCGCGATGGCGAGGTTGCCGGGCAGCGTCCAGATCGTGGTCGTCCAGATGACGAACGAGAGGTTCTTCTTCTCCTCGTCCGTGAGCTTGCCCTGATCGTCGTGCAGGGGGAACTTGACATAGACCGTGGTGCAGGGATCGTCCTGATATTCGATCTCGGCCTCAGCCAGCGCCGTCTCGTCGTGATAGCACCAGTAGACGGGCTTCAGGCCCTTATAGATGTAGCCCTTTTTGTACATTGCACCGAAGACCTTGACCTCTTCCGCCTCAAAGCTGGGGGCCATGGTCTTATACGGATGCTCCCAGTCGGCCACGACGCCGAGGCGCTTGAAGCCCTCCATCTGGGCATCAATATAATGCTGCGCAAAGTCATGGCAGGCGGAGCGGAACTCCGGAATGGGCATGGCCTTGTGGTTCAGCTTGTTCTGCTTGATAATGGCGGACTCAATGGGCATGCCGTGGTTATCCCAGCCGGGGATATACGGGGTATAATACCCGCGCATGGCCGCTGAACGGATCATGAAGTCCTTGATGCACTTGTTGAGTGCGTGGCCCATGTGCAGCGAGCCGTTGGAGAACGGAGGGCCGTCGTGCAGGGCAAAGAGAGGCTTGCCCTCATTTTTTTTGAGCAGTTCGTTGTAAAGGTCGAGTTCCTGCCAGTTTTTCAGCATATCCGGTTCGCGCATCGGAAGCCCGCCGCGCATCGGAAAGCCCGACTTGTTCATGTTGAGCGTCTGTTTGTATTCCATAATTCCTCCTGCAAAAACAAAGCGCCCCGAGCCTTGGCTCAGGGCGATAAATGACCGCGGTACCACCTGAATTCCCGCAAAAATCTGCGGGCACTCGCCTTCTGTAACGGGAAGTCCCGTCCGGGCTTACTCTTCGTTCAGCCCGGCTGCTCCAAGGGGATATTCGGGGGCTCTTTGCCGCTGCCTTACACCGGCCGGCAGCTCTCTTTGCGCGTCAAAACCCCGTACTTGTCCTTTTCATCGCATATATCAGCTATAGTTTACCCATTTATCGTCCCCTTGTCAAGAAAAACCCCGGCAGAAATTCAAAAAATGTTTAAAACTGAACGCCTCTGCCGCGATTGCAAACCGCGTGCTCATGTGGTATGCTTAGGGGACACCAACAATATGGGAGGCAATGACACACATGGACGATAAGACCAACCTGACGCCGGAGCAGGACGAAGTGCAGACCGGCGAGGAAGTTTCCTTTACCATCTCCGGCGAGGATGCCGCTGCGCAGGAAGCGCTGAACGCAAAAAAAACCGCAAAGAAAAAATCTCCGCTGCCGTGGATCATCGGCGGCGCAGCCGTTGTGGTCGCCGCAGCGCTCGTGCTGATCCTCACGCTGAAGCCGAAAACGGTCAGCCCGGATGCAGAGCAGCCCGGCGATGCGACGATCTCCGAGCCTGCCGGTACCCCTGACGGCACTGACAGCACCCAGCCGGACGATCAGACACCGGCGGAAGACGGCCAGACGGGTGAGCAGGCGGACGGCGAACAGACAGAGCCGGCCGGCAACGGCGTGAGCTACACTGTGAGCGCCGAGGAGCTGACCGAGGACGTTCTGAACCGCGAGATCGCCGTCTGCGGCGACGACCATCTGACGAACCGCGAGCTTCCGTATTACTACTGGCAGCAGTACTACACGCTTATGAACAACTACGGCAGCTACGCCTCGTATTTCATTGACACCAGCACGCCGTTCGACCAGCAGATGTGCCTGTTTGACGACACGCGCACCTGGCAGCAGTATTTCCTGCAGGGCGCGATCACGAACTACGAAAACGTCACCGCCATCTGGCTGGAGGCCCGGCTTGCAGGCTTCCAGCTGAGTCAGGAGGATCAGGACTACCTCGACGATCTTGACAACCAGATCACCGTGGCCGCCGCAAGCTACAGCTACGGCAGCGCGGATGAATATCTCCAGATGGCCTATGGCCCGGCAGCTACGCTGTCGTCGTATCACGACTTTGTCGAGCGGCAGATCACGGCCTCGTCCTATCTGCAGGTGCTCGTCGATGCGAAGACCTACACCGAGGACGATATCAGCAAATACTATGATGACAACGCCGAGTCTTACGCCGGAAACGGCATTGAGAAATCCGATGTGAAGATGGTGAATGTGCGCCATATCCTCATCCAGCCCGAGGGCAAGAACGACGACGGCACCTACACCGACGAAGCATGGGCTGCGGCCGAGAAGAAGGCCAATGATCTGCTGACCGAGTGGAAAAACGGGGAACACACGGAAGAGTCCTTTGCATTCATGGCTGCGGAAAACTCTGCCGATCCCGGCAGCGCAGAAAACGGCGGCCTGTATGAGGATGTTTATCCCGGCCAGATGGTCGATGCGTTTGACGCATGGTGCTTCGACGCATCCCGTCAGCCCGGCGACACCGGCATCGTCAAGACCGATTACGGCTATCACATCATGTACTTCTCCTCCACGAGCGAGCATGCGTACTGGTATGTCCGCGCGGAGGACGATTATCTGAACGAACTCTCCGTAAGCGTTCTGCAGGAGGTTTCGGCAAAGTTCGAGGCCGAAGAAACCGAACAGAACGCAGCCATCGTTGACGTCATGCAGCAGAACTGACAAGCTGCCGGGAGGAACCCCACGCATGAAACGCTTACTGTTTTTCATCAATCCGAACGCAGGCCACGCCGAGATCCGTTCCTCGCTCATGGAGGTACTGGCAATCTTCTGCAAGGGCGGCTATGAGCCGACCGTGCACATGACGACCGGCCCGCGGGATATCACCCGGCAGATCGCCGCACGCGGAACGCAGTACGATCTGATCGTCTGCACCGGCGGCGACGGAACACTCAACGAGGCTGTCTCCGGCCTTATGGAATTGCCGTATGAAAAACGCCCTCCGCTGGGCTACATCCCCGGCGGCACAGTCAACGACGTGGCCTCCACGCTGGGTCTTTCCAAAGATCCCATCCGCGCCGCACAGGAGATCGTGGCAGGCAGACTCTACCCGCTGGACATTGGCTCGTTCGGCCCGGACCGGTTTTTTACCTACGTCGCCGCCTTCGGCATCTTTACGGACGTGCCGTATGAAACGCCGCAGGAGGACAAGCGCATCTGGGGCAGGCTTGCGTACATTATGAACGGCGCAGGCGCGCTTGGGCGGCTGAAGCCGACGCATGTGCGCGTCTATTATGAAGACCGGATGGAAGAGGCCGACGTACTCGTCGGGCTTGTGACCAGCACGACCTCCGTCGGCGGCTTCAAGGCCACGAAGGATCTCGGCATCTCGCTCAACGACGGGCTGTATGAAATGATTCTCGTGCGCGCGACAAAAACGCTCGCAGAGTTCAATCTGGCCGCGACGCGCGCGCTGCGGCTGGATTTTGAGAACGATTCATTCATCTCCGCGCAGACCGGCGCGCTGCGCTTTGAGTTCGACGAGCCGGTTTCGTGGACAGTTGACGGCGAATTCGGCGGCAGCGTCACCGAGGTTGAAATTCACAACGAGCACCGCGCGATCGACATCGTGGTTCCGTAGGGGAGGCAGCAAAATGAAGCTTCGGTTTGCAGACGAGCATGACGCATCTGCCTGTCTCGCCATTTACGCACAGTATATCGATACGTCCATCACCTTTGAGACAGTGCTGCCGTCCGAGGCGGAATTCGCCGGACGCATCCGCAGCTACGGCGCGGTTTATCCATGGCTGGTTGCGGAGGAGGACGGAAAAATCCTCGCCTACGCCTACGCCCACCGCGCGCAGGAGCGTGCAGCCTATGACTGGAACGCAGAACTTTCCGTCTACGTCTCCAAGGACGCAGCGGGAATGGGCCTCGGCACAAAACTCTACCGGGCGCTTCTGGACCTGCTCAGAAAACAGGGCGTCCGCACAGCCTACGGCGTCGTAACCATGCCGAACGACGCAAGCGCCGCCCTGCACCGGAAGCTTGGCTTTCAGCTGCTGGGAACATACCACAACACCGGCTATAAAAACGGCCGCTGGCGCGACGTAGTCTGGTTTGAAAAGCACATCGGCTCATTTGACGGCGTGCCGGAGCCGCTGCGCCCCATCGGCCAGATCACAGACCGCGAAGCGGTTCTGCAGCCATACGGCAGCGCCGGCTGAGCGGATTTTGTACACAGTACATTGTACATTTGGGAGCACGCTGCCCCTGCCCCATCCCCTCCGCCATTTGCTGCCGCAAATGCCGCCTCCCCTTACCGCGCAGAGCGCGGCAAGGGGAGGCTTTTTGCATATCTGCACACACTTTGCCGTTCTGCCCCTACCAAGCCTTCGGCGAATTCGTACAGCCCCGCAAATTTCTCTTGACAATCCGTAAATATGCGCTAATATATAGACATCCGATATATAGACCATCTATCTATTAAAGGAGGTTCGCTATGGAATTCGACAAAACCCTGCTGGCCGGGAGCACGGGGATGCTGCTTTTGAAGCTGCTCGAGCAGGAGGACATGTACGGCTATCAGATGATTGAGACGCTGCGCAGCCGGTCGGAGCACGCGTTCGACCTCAAGGCCGGGACGCTCTATCCCCTTCTGCACGCGCTTGAGCAGAAGGGCTATATCACCGCACGGGACGAGCCCTCCGCCGCGGGCCGTCCGCGGCGGTATTACCATCTGACGGACGCGGGGCGCAAACGGCTTCAAGAGAAAGAGACGGAGTGGAACGCCTATACGCGGGCAGTCGGCAAGGTGTTGAAGGGAGGCGCTTACGGTGGCTGAACGGATCGAACGGTATCTGGAGACTGCCGGGGCGCAGGTGCGCTGGAAACGCGTGCGTCCGGCGCTGGAGCGCGAACTGCGGACACATCTAGAAGAGCAGACCGAGGCGTATCTGGCCGAGGGCATGACCGAGGATGCGGCGGAGGCCGAGGCCGTCCGGCAGATGGGCGACGCGGAGACTGTCGGTCTTGCGCTCGACGCGGTGCACCGGCCAAAGCGGCAGACGGCGATCTTACTCTTTGCCGGGCTTGCTATCGTGCTTGGGATGTACCTGCGCGCCGAATGGATCGGCTCTTCGTATGCCTTCGCGCTTGCGTCCGGGCTTCTGGCCTGTGGTGCGCTGCTTGGCGGGTATTATCTGGATTACCGCTGCCTGAGCCGGTACGCGTGGTACATCTATGGCGCAGTGCTTGTGCTCGGCGCGGTCTGCGTGTATCAGACGACGTTCATGGGCCCCGGTGCACCTCGTATGCTCGGGATCACGGTGGGCGACACGAGCGAGTATGCCGCGCTGCTGTATCCGGCGGCGTATGCGCTGGTCGTGTACGCGCTGCAAGGGAAAAAGGGCGGCTTCTGGCTGTCGCTGGCAGCGGTGGCGCCGTTTGCGCTCCCGTTCCTATGGGATCGATACGTCGGAATTTTGCCCCAGCTTCTGTTTGCCGTGTGCGCGGCAGCTGTTCTGCTGAGTGCGATCCGTGCGGGGCTGTTTCAGGTGAAAAAGAATTGCGCGCGGGCGCTCGTGTGGGCGCTGCTGGTGCTTGCAGTTGTGGGGATTTTCTATCAGGACGCACAGCGGTACCAGAATTTTTCCGACTGGTATTTCAGCCCCGCCGGTCTGCGGGAGTGGCGGGAGATTTTGAGGGAATATTGGAAAAATTCCTCCACGGCTTCTGCTCTGCTGACGCGCGGCACTTTGGCGGAAGCAAACCGGCTTGGCACACTGTCCGGCGCACCTGCATGGGTGTGGCTCGCAATGCTGTATGCGCCGCAGGCGGTGCTGCTCGTGATGTTGCTCGTGCGGACGGCGAAGCTGCAAAATCCGCTTGGGCGGATGCTGTGCATCCCAACGGGCATGATTCTTTCCATGCAGCTGACGCTGGGCCTTTTGTATCAGACTGGGATCTTCCCGCTGTCCGCGCCGCTGCCGTTCATCTCGGGAAATTTGTATACCGTCATGGACGCGGCTCTTCTGGGTCTGGCCCTGTCCACCCTGCGCCAATCCGCCTGCCCGGAATCGGAACTATGCCGCGCACGGCTTGATCCGGCTGTCTGAAGAAAGCAGCTGCCTGTTCGTAGGGGCCGATGTGGGCAGCGGCCCCTACAGCGGAATACAACTTTGCGGCAGATTGAGAAAAGGGACCGACAGCCTTGTCGGTCCCTTTTCTTCGTGCGTTTTTTATGCGTCAGCCCGCGATCAATCCCTGGACGACCTTTGCGGCCAGCAGGATGAGGACGATGATGATGGCGGGCTTTACGATCTTGGAGCCGTTTTTAATGGCGAGTCCCGCGCCGATGAAATGGCCCAAAATGCTCGACACCGTGCCGATCAGGCCGAGGACGAGGAAGACCTTGCCGCTTAAAAGGCTGGTCAGGAGCGAGGCGATATTGGAGGACAAATTCACGAGTTTAACGTTGCCGCCCGCTGTGCGTACGTCAAGTTTGCCGAGATTGCAGAAAATGAGCAGCAGGAACGTGCCTGTCCCGGGGCCGTAGAACCCGTCGTATGCGCCGACGACGAGCGCTGCCAGATAGACGATAGCCATCTGCTTTTTTGGCTCGATATCGCCGCGTTCCTCCGGCAGCTGACGCTGCCGCAGCACGACGAAGGCCACGACCGGCAGCACGATCAGCAGCAGGTACTGTAAGTACACCTCGGAGATCATCAGCTGTAATTTTGTTCCGAAAAACGAGCCGATCAGCGCCAGAACGATGGACGGAATGCCAAGCTTCCAGTCAACATAGCCGTTTTTGATATACCGGCCAGTAGAAAACGCGGTGCCGATGGAGGATGAGAACTTGTTCGTGCCCAGCGCAAAGTGCATGGGAAGTCCCGCCAGCAGATAGGTCGGCACGGAAATAATACCGCCGCCGCCCGCGATGGCGTCCATGAACGACGCAAAAAAGACGCCGATCACGACAATCACGACCATCTGTACCGTTAAATCCTGCACGCCCATTTAAATCTCTCCCTTGATTGCAAGTTCCAGCATATCGGCCACACCGCCATCTTCGTTCGTCGGCGCGATCAGATCTGCTTTCTGCTTGAGTGCTTCTTCCCCGTTTCCCATTGCAACGCCGACGCCTGCAAAGTCGAGCATGGCCGCATCGTTGCCGCTGTCGCCGATGGCCATGACCTGCTTGGGCGGAACGCCGAGTTTTTTGCACAGCGCCCCAAGCGCGATGCCCTTGCTGGTGTTCGGATTCATAACCTCCAGATCAACATAGCCCGCGCCGGTCACGAAATACGGAAGCTGCGTCAGATCAGCCATCGCCTTTTCGCACTCTTCCCGGCTGGAGAACGGCACATAGAGTTTTTCCACGGGCCTGTTCCATCCGGCGACCATGGCGTCCAGATCATCGACAAATTCGTGCGACCGTTCAAACAGCCAGCGGAAGTCGGCAGGATAATAGCGTTCAAACTGCGCCATCTGCTGCTTGGCATTATACACAATACCGCCGGAGAAGAAATTGACAAGCCCGTCGTACCGGCGCACATGGGAATAGATCAGCCGCGCATCATCCGGGGACAGCGGGCAGTGATAGAGCGTTTCACCGGTTTTCAGATCCTGCGCGATCGCGCCCGTCTGCGTGACAGCGTAGCGGATCTGCGGAAGCGCATCTAAAATATACCAACACTCTCCCGGCGCGCGGCCGGTGCACAAAACAAGCTGGATGCCGTGTTCCAGCGCACGCTGCGCCGCGGCCTGCACCCGCGGCAGAACACGCTGGTCAGCAGTGACGAGCGTACCGTCAACATCGACGGCCACAAGACGGATAGCCATACGCAAAGTACCTCGATACCATAAAAATCAAACTCATTTTACCAGTCCCGTCCGGGTAAATCAAGCCGCCGAAATTCACAATTTCTTCTTTTTTTACCGGTCTGTATGTGCTATAATTGCACTTTAGAATACGAAAACCGCCGCAGCGCGCACCGCGCGGCGCAGAAAGGGTTTTTACCATGGGACTGTTTACAAAACTATTCGGCACCCGCTCGGAGCGCGAGGTCAAAAAACTCGAACCGCAGGTCGAGGCCGTCATGGCGCTTGAGGAGCCGTATAAAAAGCTGACTGACCAGGAACTTCGCGCAAAGACGCAGGAATTCAAGGATCGCTACGCATCCGGTGAGACGCTCGACGCGCTGCTGCCGGAGGCGTTCGCCGTCTGCCGCGAGGCAGCTGACCGCGTGCTCGGCATGCGTCCGTACCGGGTGCAGGTCGTGGGCGGCATCGTGCTGCACCAGGGCCGCATCGCCGAAATGAAGACCGGCGAAGGCAAGACGCTCGTCGCAATCCTGCCTGCATACTTGAATGCGCTGGCCGGAAGGGGCGTGCACATCGTCACGGTCAACGATTATCTCGCCAAGCGCGACTCGGAGTGGATGGGCAAGGTCTACCGCTTCTTAGGACTTTCCGTCGGCCTCATTGTCCACGATCTGACTGCAGAACAGCGCCGCGCAGCCTATGCCGCCGATATCACCTACGGCACAAATAACGAGTTGGGCTTCGATTATCTGCGCGACAATATGGCGATTTACAAACAGGAGATGGTGCAGCGCGGTCACGCGTTCGCCATCGTTGATGAGGTTGACTCCATCCTCATTGACGAAGCGCGCACACCGCTCATCATTTCCGGCAAAGGCGAGGAATCGTCCAAGCTGTATGAAATGGCGGATTATTTCGTCTCCCGCCTGAAAAAGCAGGTCTTCTCCACGACGGACAACAAGGAACTGCAGGATCAGTATGACTGCGATTACATTGTCGATGAAAAAGACCGCTCCGTGTCGCTCACGCAGAAGGGCATTGAAAAGGCCGAGCAGTTCTTCAATGTAGAAAATCTGGCCGACCCAGAAAACGCCACGCTCTCGCACCACATCAATCAGGCCATGAAGGCAAGGGGCCTCATGAAGCGTGATATCGACTACGTTGTCAAGGACGGCGAGGTCATCATCGTCGATGAATTCACCGGCCGACTCATGTACGGCCGCCGTTATAACGAGGGTCTGCATCAGGCCATCGAGGCCAAGGAGGGCGTCAAGGTTGCAAGCGAAAACAAGACGCTCGCCACCATCACATTCCAGAACTTCTTCCGTCTGTACGACAAGCTTTCCGGCATGACCGGCACGGCGCTGACCGAGGAGGAGGAATTCTCCGGCATTTACAATCTCGACGTTGTCGAGATCCCGACGAATAAACCGGTCATCCGTATCGACGACCCCGATGTTGTTTATAAGACCGAGGCAGGCAAATACCGTGCCGTCATCGCGCAGATCAAGGAATGCCATGCCAAGGGCCAGCCGGTTCTGGTCGGCACGATCTCCATTGAAAAATCGGAACTTCTGTCGCAGATGCTCAAGCGCGAGGGTATCCCGCACAACGTCCTGAACGCCAAGCACCATGAAAAAGAAGCCGAGATCGTCGCGCAGGCGGGCCATCTGGGCGCCGTGACCATTGCGACGAACATGGCAGGCCGCGGCACCGACATCATGCTGGGCGGCAACGCCGAATACATGGCAAAGAACGAACTGCGCAAGCAGGGCCTGTCCGACGAACTGATCGCCGAGTCCAATTCCTTCGCCGAGACGGAGAATCCCGAAATTCTGGCTGCCCGTGCGGCCTATACCGAAGCGTATAAGCGCTTCAAGGTCGAGACAGACAAACAGGCAGAACTTGTGCGGCAGGCAGGAGGCCTTTTCATCATCGGCACCGAGCGTCATGAATCGCGCCGGATCGACAATCAGCTTCGCGGCCGTTCCGGCCGCCAGGGCGACCCCGGCGAGACGCGGTTTTATCTGTCCATGCAGGACGATATCATGCGTCTGTTCGGCTCCGAGCGCATTATGAACATGATGGAGACGCTCGGCATCGACGAGGATACGCCTATCGACGCCAAAATTCTCTCCGGCGCGATCGAGAACGCGCAGAAGACCGTTGAGGGCCGCAACTTCCAGTCCAGAAAGAACGTGCTGGAATACGACGACGTGATGAATGTCCAGCGTAAGATCATTTACGAGCAGCGCCGCCAGGTGCTCGACGGCGAGGATCTGCAGAAGAACATCCAGTCCATGATGCGGTTCTATGTGGATACCTACGTTGCCAGCGCCTTCGGTGAGCAGCCGAAGCTGGCCGACAAGCAGCATTTCTTCGAGATGATGACGCATTTCGAGCCCATCTTCTTCCCCACGGGCACATGGCTTCTCTCCGACGAGGAGTTGGCCGCGCTCACGCGGGAGCAGGCGGAAGAGAAGATTTTGTCTCTCATGCAGCGCGCCTATGCCAAGCGGGAAGAGCAGTTCACATCTCCCGTCATGCGTGAAATTGAGCGCGTCGTAACGCTGCGCGTGGTCGATGAATTCTGGATGGATCACATCGACGCCATGGACGATCTGCGGCAGGGCATCCGCCTGCGCGCCTACGCGCAGACAGACCCCGTCATCGAGTATAAGCGCGAGGGCTTTGACATGTTCGAGGCCATGAACGACGCGATCAAGGAAGAGATCGTCCGCCGCGTCTTCCTTGTCCGGATCAAGACGAATGAGGAAATCAAGCGCCAGCGCGTGGCAAAGGTCACCGGCGAAGGTGCCGGAGGCGACAAGACTGTCAAGCGTCAGCCTGTCGTCAAGAAGATCAAGGTTGGCCCGAATGACCCGTGCCCGTGCGGCAGCGGCAAAAAATACAAAAAATGCTGCCGCGACAAGGATCTCGCCGCCGAACGCGGCCAGAACGCCAACTGACACTGTCTGAAAAAATCGTATGCGCCTGTAAGGGCCGATGCCCACATCAGCCCGTGCAGGCTGCACCATTTAAACGGAACGCTTCGGCGAATCCGCTGCTGCCCAGCGGGCCGATGTGGGCATCGGCCCCTACACATTGTAACTTCAATAAAGCACTGGTGCAAAGCTTCAGATGTTGCAATATATGCCGCGGGCGGCAGTCCATGCAGAGTATACCGAAGCGTTCTGCACGCTTTGCATCAAAACCTATGTTTCACACCATTCACCACGGAACACTTGAATATCTGACCGCCGACGCGCTCTGCGGGAGCGTGCACTGCTTCTCCACGCGCTTCGGCGGCGTGAGCGAGGGGGCTTTGTCCTCCCTCAATCTCGGCACGCACCGGGGCGATAAGCCGGAGAATGTGCGGGAGAATTACCGCATTCTCGGCGCTGCCGCCGGCTTTTCGCCGGAGGAGACGGTCTTCACCCGGCAGGAGCATACCGATCTTCTGCTGCGCGTCGGCGAACAGGACTGCGGCACGGGGCTGGAGCGGGAGCAGACCGCCGTCTGCGACGGGATCCTGACCGACGAGCCCGGCGTGGCGCTCGTCTGCTTCGGTGCAGACTGCACAACGCTGCTGCTCTTTGACCCAGTGCGGCAGGCCATCGCCGCCGTCCACGCCGGGTGGCGCGGAACGGCACTCGGGATCGCGTACAAGGCCGTTTTGCGCATGCAGACGGAATTTGGCTGCGCGCCGGAGCACATTCGCGCGGCCATCGGCCCGTGTATCGGCCGCTGCTGCTTTGAGGTCGGGCCGGAGGTGCCGGAGGCCATGCGGCAAGCGCTCGGCCCGGACGCGGAGGCGGCCATCGAGCCGCACGGCGAAAAATCGCACGTCGATCTGAAGCTTCTGAACCGCAGCTGGCTGGAAAAGGCAGGCGTGCGGGCGATTGATATCTGCCCGGACTGCACAAAATGCCAGCCGAACCGCTTCTGGTCGCACCGCGTGACCGGCGGAAACCGCGGCTCACAGGCCGCCATCATCCGGCTGAAAGGAGGCGCACCGGCATGAAGCGGAAGCTTTTGGTCCTTACGGCATTTGCGCTCTGTCTGGCGCTCCTTTGCGGCTGTACGACGATCGCAACGAGCGAATGGATGCAGAATCTTTTCCCCGTCGGCGACGAAGCCGTCGCCGCCCAGCAGACCGGCTCGGTTGATGGCTCGGACAAGCAGCAGGAGGTCAAGCAGGTCGTCACCGAGACGTATACGGCACTGGAGTCCTTCGGCCTTGCTTACCAGCCGGATTACGGCCTGCAGCCCTACAACTGCCAGAGTCTCAATAACCGCATCATCTTTTCCTTCCTCTATGAACCGCTGTTCGCCGTGACGAGCAGTTATGAGGCGGAGCCCGTTCTTGCCGAGACGTATTTCGTCACCGACGACGGCCGGACAACCACGGTGAAGCTTCGCTCCGGTGTTACATTCCACGACGGCAGCGCGCTTACGGCGGCGGACGCGGCGTATTCCATTGAATCCGCCAAGGGCTCTGACTACTACGGCTCCCGCCTGCGCTTTATCGATTCCGCCGAAGCGCAGGACGATCTGACGCTTGTGCTCTCGACGAGCGAGGCATATGAATGCCTGCCGCTGCTGCTGGATATTCCCATCATCAAATCCGGCACAAAGGACGAGGTCAGCCCTCCGGGCACAGGCCCGTATGAATTTGCCGAAACAAAGCTGACACGCTGCAAAAATTGGTGGCGTGATACGCCGCCGCTGGTTGACTTTGACGAGATCGCGCTGACTGTCTCGTCCACTGCCGCCGACGTGCGCGACAATTTTGAGTACCAGAAGGTCAACATGGTTCTGACGGATCCGAACTCCTCCGCATTTGCGGGCTTCCACAACGACTTTGAACTGTGGAACGAGGAAACGACCATCATGCAGTACATCGGCTACAACATGAACTCGCCCGTTTTCTCCAACTACGGCCTGCGCGGCGCGATCACCTTTGCCATCGACCGCGAACAGCTGGTCGGGCAGACACTGGGCGGCTTTGCCGTGGCATCGACGCTGCCGTGCTCGCCCAATTCCCGGTATTACGACGTAAAGCTGGCCAACAGCTTCGCCTATGACACCGGCTCGTACTATGACCAGCTTGCCAGCGCCTCCGTCGAGGACGCGACCGGCGACGGCATTCTCGACCTCTACGTCCCCTCCAAGGGCTATTCCGTCCCGGTCGAGGGCACAATGATCGTCTGCTCGTCAAGCTATATCCGCGTACAGGCAGCGAACGAGGTTGCCAGAATGCTCAATTCCCTGGGCTTCAACATTACGGTCAAGTCCATGGAATATTCCGAGTACAAACAGGCGCTTTTGCAGGGGAATTTTGACCTGTATTATGGCGAGGTGCGCCTGTCTCCGAACTTTGACCTCTCGCCGTTCTTCGGCGCGACCGGCACGCTCAACTACGGCGATCTGGCCGACAGCACGATGATGAACCTGTGCAGCATGGCGCTTGTCAACAGCGGCAACACCTATAATCTCTATAAGCGTGTATGCGAGCGCGGGTATATTACGCCCATCCTGTTCAAAAGCTATGCGCTCTACACCACGCGCGGCGCCGTAACAGAGCCGACACGCTACCTCGACTGGTTCCTGCCGTATACGGTGCAGACGGAAGAATAATGAAAAAACGCGGGAGGATACGCCCATGAAACGAATCCTGATGATCGGCACCGGCGGGACCATCGCGTCCGGGAAAACGGCGGAGGGCCTTATGCCGGAGTTGACGAGCGAGCAGCTTCTGTCGTTCGTCCCGGCGGTATCGTCGCTGTGCCGGGCCGAGTGTCTGCAGCTTCTGTCGCTGGACAGCACAAATCTTGCCCCAACGCACTGGCTTCTGATCGCGCAGGCCATCCGGGAGCGGTACGACCGCTATGACGGCTTTGTCATCAGTCACGGCACGGACACCATGGCCTATACCGCTGCAGCGCTCAGCTATCTCATTCAGGGCGCACGCAAGCCCATTATCCTGACCGGCGCCCAGAAGCCCATCAGCTTTGACTCAACCGATTCCAAGGTCAATTTGACCGACGCGTTTTTGTGCGCATGCAGCGACACGCTGCACGGCGTTATGATCGTCTTCAACGGCAAGGTCATTCAGGGCACGCGCGCCTGCAAAACGCGCTCAAAAAGCTACGAGGCCTTTTCCAGCATCAATTATCCGTATCTGGCCGTTTTGCAGGACGGCTGCATTTTACAGTACATCGAAAACGCCTGCCTGCCCGAGCCGGTCTTCTATGACACGCTCGACGAGCGCGTTGCGCTTCTGAAACTCATTCCCGGCGCGCGGGCAGAACTTGCGAGTTGGATGCTCCGGCACAACGACGCGCTGATTCTGGAAAGCTTCGGCGTGGGCGGTATCCCGTCCTACGACGGAAACGACTTTCTTTCCGTGCTGGAAGAGGGTATTCAGGCCGGGAAAACCGTCGTTCTGACCACGCAGGTGCAGAACGAGGGCAGCAATGTCGGCGTCTATCAGGTCGGGCATAAGATCCGCGAATGCCCGCAGGTGCTCGAAGCGTTCGACATGACGACCGAGGCCATCACGGGCAAGCTGATGTGGATTCTCGGCCAGACCAAAGACCCCGCCCGCATCCACCGCCTGTTCTACACCCCGGTTGCAAACGACATTCTGAACTATCACGCATAAAAATCCCGGCGCCGCACAGCTTTTGTGCAGCGCCGGATATTTTTTATGCTGTGAATTTGCGCGGAAGGCGTCATTCCCGCTCCAGCTTTGTGCGCAGGGAAATCAGGCGCGGGGTGGGCATGGAATCGAACTGCACCAGCTGCGCATTCTGCGCCGGATCGCGTTCCAGCACGGTTCCCAGCCCAAAGACGGCGTGGCGGACTCTCGTGCCGGGGGCAAACCCCTGTGAAAGCCCGCTCTCGTCCAGAAGGCGGGTGGAAAAGCCGATATATTCCCGCGCCTGCCGGATGAGGTCTTCGCGCGGGGTGTGCGTAAAGGTCAAAAGCGAATCGTCGATATCCAGCAGGAAGCGCGACGGATAGCGCGGGCTGCCGTCGAGATTGCGGCCCTCGGCCTCGGACAGATAGAGGGCCTTTTGTGCGCGCGTCATAGCAACGAAGCACAGCCGCCGTTCCTCCTCCATGCCGGGCAGCGTCCGCGTCTTTTTTGACGGGAAAATGCCCTCGTTCATCGCGCATAAAAACACATGCGGGAATTCCAGTCCCTTCGCGCTGTGGACAGTCATAAGCCGCACCTGATCGCGCGGATCGTCGAGATCAGCGTTTGTGAACAGCGCGACGTGCGCCAGATAATGCTCGAGCGTGCATTCCTCGCCGCAGGTCGTCTCGTAGGTATAGACCGACTGCTTGAGTTCGGCCAGATTGTCCAGCCGCATCTGGCTGCCCTCCGTGCGGAGCATGGCCTCATAGCCGCTTTCGTTCAGAACGGCGGCCAGCAGTTCGGAAACAGGCATTTGATCATAAATGCCGGTGAACGATTCGATCAGCGAGACAAATTTCCCGCCCTTCGTCCCGCGCAGCAGTTCACTGTCCAGATTCCGGCGCAGTGCGTCGTAAAGCGAGCAGCCGTTCTGCGCGGCATAGTCCTTCAAAAACGCCATGCGGCGCTCGCCAAGGTTCCGCTTGGGTACGTTCGCAATGCGCAGGAACGACAGGTCGTCCCGGCAGGCGATCATGCGCAGATAACTCAGCGCGTCCTTGATTTCAGCACGGGCGAAGAACTGCACGCCGCTGTAGATCGTGTACGGGATTTTTTCCTTCAGGAGAAGTTCCTCCACGCCGCGCGTGATATAGTGCGCGCGGTATAAAACCGCCATATCGCGGTAGGGCGTCCCGGCCTCGTGGAGCGTTTTGATCTGCGCGGCGATCCAGCGGGCTTCCTGTTCGCTGTTGGCCGCGTGGTGGCACAGAACCGGCGCGCCGCCCGGCAGCATGGGCAGAAGGTCTTTTTTGATGCGGTTCACGTTTTTCGCAATCAGACTGTTGCAGGCCGCAAGGATTTCCGGCGTGGAGCGGTAATTTTCCATCATCATGATGGTCTTCGCCGTGGGGTAGACCTTGTCAAAGTCCAGAAGATACCGCACGTCGGCCCCGCGCCATGTGTAGATGGTCTGGTCGGGGTCGCCGACAATGAACAGATTTTTGTGATAGTCGCACAGCACCTGCATCAAGGCGTACTGCGGCGGGTCAATGTCCTGAAATTCGTCGATCATGATGTATTCCAGCCGCTTTTGCCACTTGAGGCGGATATCCTCGTGCGTGCGGAAAATGTGGAGCGTGAAGACGATCAGGTCGTTATAATCCAGCGCAAAGCACTTCTTTTCCTGATAGAGATAACCGTAGAAGATACTATCTTTTGCGTTCTCGGCCTTCCAGTATTTTTCTTTTAATGTATCGAGCGGCAGCGTGAGCATATCCTCGTAATATTCGGGCCGCTCCTTCTGCTTCAGCATCTCGATCATGTCCCGCGCATGGGAGAACGTCATGTCGCGCAGCGTCAGCCCACGCTCTTCATAGATGATCTGGAGCATGGCGTCAATATCGCTGTTGTCAAGCACGAGAAAGCTTTTGGGATAGCCGACGGCGTGGCTGTCCTCCTGCAGAATGGAGACGCAGAAGCCGTGGAAGGTGTTGATGTAGCCGGTATCCTCGTCGCCGGTCAGGTTGTGGATGCGCTGGCGCATTTCGTTTGCGGCCTTGTTCGTGAACGTCACGCACAGAAGATTCCCCGGCAGAATGCCGAGTTCCGTCACCAGATACGCAAACCGCCGCGTCAGCGCCCGCGTCTTGCCGGAGCCCGCGCCCGCGATCACGCGCACAAAGCCCTCAGTCGATAAAACAGCCTCCCGCTGCGCCGCGTTCAGCCCCTCCAGCAACTCCATGATCGTGCCTCCCTTCAATGCGAACAAAATTTCTAGAATATCGTATCACATCGGAGACGCGCTGTCAATGCAAACAAACAGCGCGCTTCGGATGATCGAACCATCCAAAGCGCGCCTGGTTTTTTTAATTTACCATCGACAGCAGCGCGTCATACAGCGCCGAAGAGCCTGTATTCCAGTAAGACGCGGTTTCGCTGCCCTCGGAATGCGCGGTCAGGACAACGCGTCCGTTTGCTCCGACGGCAAGTGTGCAGAGCGTTCCGTCCGCACAGGACAGGAACAGCTGGATGCACGGAACGGGAAGCTGCGTGGAAGCATGGGAGGGCTTTGCATATGCTTCGCGCAGCAGCGTCCGAAGCGCTTCCAGACTGACCGCATCCGCGGAACGTGACGTTGCTTCCTCTCCGGCCCGGTCGTATCGCTCAACCAACTGGACGGACGACCAGTTCTCCGCCCCGCATACCTGCCCCAGCTGCCGCGAAGCTGCGCAGCCCATCAGAAGCACCAGCCACGCAGCCAGAAAAAGCGCTGTAAAGCGTTTCATTGGTTCGTTCTCCTTTCTTTCTGCCGCTTCCTGTTTTGCTTTCGCTGATCAAGCGTTGTACAGATCGTGATCCACCTGTAGGTTCCGCTGATCGTGAAGGCGACGATCGAAAGGCAGAGCGTCAGCACCTGATGCCGCTCCCATGGCCGCGCAGACAGCGCGCAAAGCGCAAAAACGTCAGCGGCAACCACCAGGGCGCTCAGAATAAAAAGAATCACCGGACCAACCAGGGATTTTTCCTTCTCTGTCGTGCGCATAAGCTTCCTCCCAGTCTGTCGTCCATGCGGCGTTTCCCTGCATACATTTTGAGTATCCAGCAGCGATTATCGCTATTTATCGTATATCCTCCCCTCTATACTTGTCAATGCTTTATATTAACTTTTATAAAATACTGTGCTATAAAACTATTGTCAACGCCCTCATCCAGAAGGAGGGAGGCCTATGGCGAAGCAGGAGGATTCCGGGCATTCGTTTTTGGCGTATTTCAAGCGAGCAACCAGCCCGTTGGCCGTTTTGCGGATCTTATCCGACAGGCCGATGTATGGGTATGAACTGATTCAGGAATTAAAACAGCGTTCGGGCGGAAAATACCAGCTTTCCCTGCTGTATCCCGTCCTGTACCGGCTGGAGGAGCAGGGCTATCTCGAAATCAGTTCCAGTGAGATCGTAGACGGCCGTGCGCGGAATTACTATGCCGTTACACCTGCCGGACGGGACTATCTGCGGCAGACGCTGGCCGAGTATGCCGAGATTTCCGGTGTGTTTCAGCAGCTGATGGAGGATTGGGACGGACATGAAGCATAATGACGCCGTGATCCGGCAATACTGCCGGGCGGTTGGAAAACGGCTGCCGCTCCCGGCGGTGCAGCGCAGACAGCTGCTGACCGGGCTGCGGGAGGAGTTGACCGAATCCGCGCCGGACTGCACCACGCTGGACGCGCTGATTGCCCATGTCGGCACACCGGACGAGGCCGCGCAGGAACTTTTAAGCGGAATCGCGCCGGAACGCGTGCAGGCCTATCAGAAAAAGCTGCACCGGCGGTATCTTTTGGCCGCTGTGCTGATCGTCGTGATCGTCTGCTGTGCAGCGCTGATCTATGCGCAGGTGATGATGGACAGGTCTGTTGCATATGCGGAAGAGCATATTACCATCCTGCCCACAACTGATCTGTCCGCAGCCGGACAATAGCACCAGGCGGTCATGCCACAAAACCGGCGCTTGTGTGTATTCTTTTTATCTGCGCCTTTGTGACCCTTCACCCGCAGACGACAAGTTCTCGCAATCCCCTTTTCCCTCAATATACGAACCCGCGCACATCCTGACGATGCGCGCGGGTTCCCTTTTTACCGGAATACGCAGAATTCCAAGTACCTGTCTATAGGAATTGACAGTTAGAAAGTCAGACCGCTGTGCCCCTACAGAACAATACGAACAGGTTCCTCACACATATCCATACATCCCTCGGACGGAGACTTCGCCGGAGGCGATGGCGGCTTTGGCGCCGTCGGGGTAGGTGACGAGGAGGGCGGCTTCGGCGTCGATGCCGTCGGCGTGGGCGTAGGCCACGTCGTCGCCCCGGACAAGCTTGACATCCTGCCCGATGGTGATGCAGTGCGCAGAAAATTCTTGCAGCCAAGCGTCTTTTTCAGTAAACAGCGCCTGTTCCATCTCAGAAAGCGACCGGACAAGGGCGGCGGCAAGGCGCGCGCGGTCGGGCCTTTGGCCGGTAAACGCTTCCAGACTGATCGACATGGCGCTGACCTCAGGCGGGAGTTCGACCTGCTCACAGTTGATGCCGATGCCGACGACGGCGTAATCGACCTCGCGCGATTCGGCCTCGATGCCGATCTCGGTGAGGATGCCGCAGAGTTTTTTTCCGCCAAGCACAAGGTCGTTCGTCCATTTGATATCGGGATACACACCGCTGACCGCGAACACCGCCCGTGCGGCGGCAACCGCGACCATGGCCGTGAGGTGCATGAGGGCCTCCGGCTTTGCGTGCGGGCGCAGGATCACGCTGAAATACAGGCCGCCCGGCGGGGAGACGAAGGTACGGCCCTGGCGGCCCCGCCCGGCGGTCTGGCAGCCGGTCAGAATGGCCGTGCCGTCCGGCGCTCCCTCGGCGGCGAGGCGCTTGCAGGCGTTGTTCGTAGAATCCACGCTGGGCACGGCAGTCGTCAGTGCCTGCCACGGGTGTCCAGACAGATGTGCACGCACGAGCGCCGTATCGAGCCGTTCGGGCACGAACGCGAGCGTATAGCCGCGCTTCGGCGCGGCGTCAATTCCATAGCCCTCCTGCCGCAGCTGGTCGATGGTCTTCCAGACGGCGGCCCGGGTCACGCCGAAGGTCTTGCAGATGCCCTCGCCGGAGACGGGTTCCCGCGCATTTAACAGCAGGGAGAGAACTTCTTCTTTCAACATGATAATTATCCCCTTGATTTTTCGTTCAGTTTCGTGTATTGTAAACCTGTTTCTAAATTTGGTTTACAAAAGGAGAACTTCTTATGCAGCACAGAAAGACATTGATGCTGGTTCTGACGGCACTGTTCGCCGCGCTGACGGCAATCGGCGCATTTTTCAAGATTCCCTTCGCGCTGGCGGCGATTTCGCTGCAATTCCTGTTCACGGCCATGGCGGGCATTCTGCTCGGCGCGGGATACGGCGCGCTGTCGCAGGGCGTGTATGTGCTGATTGGGCTGGTCGGCGTGCCGATTTTCGCGCTGGGCGGCGGATTTTCCTATGTCCTGCAGCCGACGTTCGGCTTTTTGCTGGGTCTGATCCCGTCGGCGTTTGTGATTGGGAAGCTGGCGAAGCGGCCCCTGACCTTCTGGGGGACGGCGCTTGCCATGCTGGCAGGGCTGGCCGTTCTGTACGCAATCGGCGTGCCGTATATGGCGCTGATTGCAAACGCATATCTGGGCAAAGGGCTGACGTTCTGGCAAGTCATCAAAAACGGCATGCTGATCTATCTGCCGGGCGATCTGCTGAAAATTGCGCTGGGAAGCTTTCTATGCGTCGCCATCACGCGGCGGCTGCCGCAGGTGTTCGCGGCGGCCTGATCTCCGCTTTTCCTTTATAGAATCACACTTTTTGCCGCTTGTCAACTGTGTGCGTCATCGGTTACTTGGGCGGTTCTTGCCAAAAGCGCCCAAACAGGCGTATCCCGTTTCGTGCATTTTTCCGAATTGCGCCTTGACAGACACGCGGCAAACCGGTACAATGTAGGGTAGGATTTGTATGGCTGTAATGGGACTTGGGGAAGCTCATTGCGCTTTATGATTCAAGTCGCCGGAGTGCCGGCGTACCCAATACTGAAAACAGGAGGTGTGATTCGCAGTTTATGGAATTTAATACGCTATGCCTCATCATTAGCATCGCGGCAATCGTGCTCTGCGCGGTTTTCTTCGCGGCCGGCGTTCTGTACCGCAAAAAGGTTGCGGAAAAGCAGATCGGTTCCGCCGAAGAGGAAGCCCGGCGCATCATCAACGAAGCCATCAAGGGCGGAGAAAGCAAAAAGCGCGAAATGCTGCTCGAGGCTAAGGAAGAGATCCATAAATCACGCAGCGAATATGAGCAGGAGGTCAAGGAGCGCCGCGCGGAAGTCTCCAAGCAGGAGCGCCGTCTGCAGCAGAAGGAAGAAGCCCTTGACAAGAAGATCAATCTTCACGAGAAGAAAGAGGACGAGTTGGCCAAGAAGATCGCGGCCATCGACAAGAAGCAGGAAGAGGTCGATTCTCTCAAGCGCAGCCAGATGGAGGTTCTGGAAAAGATCTCCGGCCTGACGCAGGACGAAGCCAAGGCCTATATCCTCAAGGACGTCGAAGACGACGTGCGCCACGAGACCGCGATGAAGATCAAGGAAATCGAAGCGCAGATGAAGGAAGAGGCCGACCAGACCGCCCGCGAGATCATCGCCACCGCCATCCAGCGCTGCGCGGCAGACCATGCCGCCGAAACGACCGTCTCCGTCGTCCCGTTGCCCAACGATGAAATGAAGGGCCGCATCATCGGCCGCGAGGGCCGCAACATCCGCACCCTTGAAACCATCACCGGCGTTGACCTCATCATCGACGACACCCCGGAGGCCATCACGGTTTCCTCGTTCGATCCCGTCCGCCGTGAGGTCGCACGGCTTGCGCTCGAAAAGCTGATTGCCGACGGCCGCATCCATCCGACCCGCATTGAAGACATGGTTGAAAAGGCTCGCCGCGAGGTTGACCACACCATCAAGGTTGAAGGCGAACGCGCGACGTTTGAAACCGGTGTCCACAATCTGCACCCCGAACTCATTAAGCTTCTGGGCCGCCAGAAATACCGCACGTCCTATGGCCAGAACGTGCTGAACCACTCCATTGAGGTTGCGCATATTGCGGGTCTGATGGCGTCCGAACTTGGCGTCGATGTGACGCTGGCAAAGCGTGCCGGTCTGCTGCACGACCTCGGCAAGTCCGTTGACCACGAGATGGAAGGCAGCCACGTCCAGTTGGGCGTCGAACTCGCCAGAAAGTACAAGGAGAACCCCGTCGTCATCAACGCCATCGAGGCGCACCATGGCGATGTTGAGCCGCAGACCGTTATTGCCTGCCTCGTACAGGCCGCCGACGCAATCTCCGCTGCACGCCCCGGTGCACGCCGTGAGAACGTCGAGAACTATATCCGCAGGCTCGAAAAGCTGGAAGAACTGACGAACTCCTTCTCCGGCGTCGAAAAGGCCTACGCCATTCAGGCCGGCCGCGAGGTCCGCGTAATGGTCAAGCCCGAAGAGGTTACAGAGGACAATATGATCCTTTTGGCCCACGATCTTGCCAAGAAGATCGAGTCCGAACTCGAGTACCCCGGCCAGATCAAGGTCAACGTCATCCGCGAAACGAAAGCAGTCGAATACGCGAAATAAAACCAACGGCGCCCGGGCATCTGCCCGGGCGCCGATTTTTTCTGCAAGCTTCAGATTTTCATGGCTGCTTCGTAGGCACGCCAGACGACGGAACGGAGATTTCCGACGCGCAGGCAGTCGCCGACCAGCTGCACATTCTTGTGGCCCTTTTCCTCCACAAGCGGTGTGGATATATAGCCGGCGGAGGAAATAACCGTGTCGCACGGGATCTCGACGGCGGAGCCGTCCTTCGCCGCGCAGACGATGGAGCCGTCTTTGACCTCGCGGAGCGTCGTTTCCAGATAGATAGGAACCTGCTTCCACGCAAACCACTCACGCAGATACGAACTGTTTGCAAGACAGACGCCCTTCTGGGACACCAGATCGTCCTTCATTTCGACAATCGTAACGTCCTTGCCCTGCAATGCGAGTTCATATGCTATCTCGCAGCCGGTCAGACCGCCGCCCACGACGGCGATTTTTTCACCCACTGGCGCGCCGAGCAGATACTCGCAGGCTTCGAGCATCTTCTCATGGCCGGGAACCTTTTTAAGCACGCGCGGGGTCGAGCCGGTGGCGATGATCACGGGATCGGAGCCAAAGGATTCGATCTCCTTGACCTCCGTATTCAGCCGGACCTCAACGCCAAGCTTTTCCATCTCGCGGCGGTACCATGTCAGAAGGTCACGGAGCTTGCCCTTATAGCTTTCGGACGAGGCCGCAATGAACGTGCCGCCAAGCACACCGGACTTTTCATAGATAATCGGCTTATGGCCGCGCAGCGTCAGCACGCGGGCAGCCTCCATGCCGCCGATGCCGCCGCCGACGATATGAACAGTCTTCGGCTCATTCGTCTTTTTGATATAGTGCTTGTCCCACTGCATCATCTCCGCGTTGACCGCGCAGCGCGCCAGATGCAGAGAGTCGCTCAAATCCTGATCGTTCGGCACGCCCTTATAGTGGCACATGTTGAAGCAGCCATTGTGGCAGAGAATGCACGGGCGGATATCGGCCTCGCGGTCTTCGAGCACCTTGGTAAACCATTCCGGGTCAGCCAGGAAGTTGCGAGCAAAGCCCGCGCCGTCAAGTTTTCCTGCAGCGACGGCCTCGGCTGCGGCATCCAGCGTCATGCGCCCCGCGCAGACGACGGGGATATCGACGAAGTTTTTGATATGCTCGACCTCGGCCAGATTGCAGTTTTCAGGCATATACACCGGCGGATGCGCCCAGTACCACGCGTCATAGGTTCCGTTGTCGCAGTTGAGCATGTCATAGCCCGCATCCTGCAGGAATTTTGCAGCGATCTCGGACTCGGCCATGTCGCGGCCTGCTTCGACGTAGTCCTCGCCGGGCAGCGCGCCCTGCCGGAAGCCCTTGGTCTTCGAGACGACGGAATAGCGCAGCGACACCGGGAAATCCGGGCCGCAGGCGGCCTTGATGGCCTTGACGATCTCAGCGGCGAAGCGGTAGCGGTTTTCCAGACTGCCGCCGTACTCATCCGTGCGCTTGTTGACGTAGTGGAGCGTGAACTGGTCGAGCAGATAGCCCTCATGGACAGCGTGAACCTCCACGCCGTCAACGCCCGCGTCCTTGAGCAGTTTGGAACTCTTGGCGAACGAGTCAATGAACTCCTGAATTTCCTCCTTCGTCATCTCGCGTGACGGCAGCTTGTCCGACCACCGGTTGGGTGACGGACTGGCCGTGGCCGTGATCTTGTCGAGATCCATGACCGGCTTCGACAGCACACGCAGCACGGGATTGTTATAAAGCTTTTCCATCATCTCGGACACGGTAAAGCTGCGGCCGAAGCCCGCCGTCAGCTGCACGAACAACTTCGCGCCCGTCTTGTGGAATTCCGGCATCCACTTTGCCAGATCGTCGTACATTTTCTTGTTCTTGTGCAGCCACTGGCCGTACATTGGGTTATACACCGGCTGACAACCGGGCAGGACAAGACCGGCGTTGTTTTTCGCAACCTCCAGAATGAAGCGCGCGCCGTCCTTGTCAAAATGGTTCCATTCCATCCAGCCGAACAGGTCTGTGCCGCCCATGCTGGTGAGCACGATGCGGTTCTTGATCTCGACCTTGCCGATCTTCCACGGCGTCAGCAAAGGCTTATAGCGTTCCTTCAAAACGATTCTCCCCTTTTTGTTTGTGATGCGCGGACGCTTCCGCGTACCTGCTTACTTTCAGTTTAAACGAAAGCGCGCCAAATGTCACGGTTTATTTTCACAAATCTGCCCAAAAGCGCTGCAAATCCCTTGACAGTGTGTAGTCCTGTCTTTATGATAAGCCTATAACTTCTATATGTAATCGAGGGACTTATGCTCAATCAATTTTCGAGAACGCAGCTTCTGCTCGGCGCGGAGGCCATGGAAAAGCTGAAGGGTGCGCATGTGGCCGTGTTCGGCATCGGCGGCGTGGGCGGCTATGTCTGTGAAGCGCTTGTGCGCAGCGGTGTCGGCGCGTTTGATCTTGTCGATGACGACAAGGTCTGCCTGACGAACCTCAACCGGCAGATCATTGCCACACGCAAGACCATCGGCAAATACAAGGTTGAGGTCATGCGCGACCGCATTCTGGAGATCAACCCGGACTGCGATGTGCGCGTGCACCAGTGCTTCTATTTGCCGGAGACGGCGGATCAGTTTGATTTTTCGACGTACGACTATGTGGTCGATGCCGTCGATACCGTAACAGCCAAGGTCACGCTGGTTCTTGAGGCGCAGAAGGCGGGCGTCCCCATCATCAGCTGCATGGGCGCGGGCAACAAACTCGACCCGACCCGCTTTCGCGTAGCCGATATCTACAAGACCAGCGGCTGCCCGCTGGCGCGCGTGATGCGCACGGCGCTCAGAAAGCGCGGTGTGAAGCATCTGAAGGTCGTCTATTCTGACGAAATTCCGACCAGGCCCATTGAAGACATGTCCATCAGCTGCCGCAGCCACTGCATCTGCCCGCCGGGCGCCAAGCACAAGTGTACCGAACGCCGCGATATCCCAGGCAGCACGGCTTTCGTACCGTCTGTGGCAGGGCTGATCATTGCTGGTGAGGTCGTAAAGGATCTCGCAAAACGCTGAGGAGGGACTGTTTATGAAACTCATGATCGCATCGGATATCCACGGCGCGGCAGGCTATTGCCGTGACCTGCTTTCTGCGTTTGACCGGGAAGGAGCAGCCCGACTCCTGCTTCTGGGTGACATTCTCTACCACGGCCCGCGCAACGATCTGCCGGACGAATATGCCCCCAAACAGGTGCTGGCCATGCTCAACGAACGGCGAGACCGGCTCTTCTGCGTCCGCGGCAACTGCGACACGGAGGTTGACCAGATGGTGCTGAACTTCCCGATTCTGGCCGATTACAGCATCTTCCCGGTTGGAAACCGGCTGATCTACGCCACGCACGGCCACGTCTACAACACCGCGCACCTGCCGCCGCTCTGCCCCGGCGATATTCTCCTGCACGGCCATACACATGTACCCGCGTGGGAGCCGTTCGGCGAGGAAAACTTCTATTTGAACCCCGGCTCTGTCTCCATTCCGAAAAACGGCTCCGCACGCGGCTATCTGACGCTGGAAGACGGCGTTTTTCAGTGGAAAACGCTTTCCGGCGACGTATACCATACGCTCACGCTGTAATATGGTGCTTATACACAGCAAAAACAGGCTTCCCATCGAACCCGTTCGATGGGAAGCCTGTTGTCTGTTTGCCGGTTCACTCGCCCTTGACTTTGTAGCCGCAGATGCGGATAGCAGCCTTCGCAAGCTCTGCCGTCGGGTCAACGAATGGCCCGGGCTGCGGCAAAGTATCGGCGATAATAGGCAATTCCGTGCAGCCGAGGATAAAATAGTCCGCGCCGCGCGCGCGAAGTCCGTCCAGAAGCGCCTGCCATGCACCCTGCTCCGGTTCAAGCGGCTTGGATGCCTTCACAACATCGTAGATCAGGTGCATCAGCACATCCTGCTCGCCTTCGTCCGGCACAAGACAGTGCACGCCCTGTGCATTCAGCGCCTTTTCATAAAGGCCGGTTGCAAGCGTGCCCTTCGTTGCGAGGATTGCAGCGGTCTGGCCGGGAAAATCCTTTGCGCATGTCTTCGCCGTAGCCTCGAGCATACTGAGAAACGGCAGGCTTGTCATGGCCTGCAGGCGGGGAAGGAAATAATGCGCGGTGTTGCACGGCATGATAACGCAGTCCGCGCCGCAGCGCTCCAACGAGCGCAGAGCCGAGGCCATTTCCGGCACAGGATCCGGCCCGCCGGACAAAATCGCTGCCGTGCGGTCTGGAATGCGAGCGTTGGAATCGATATAGACGCGGATGTGCTCGTTGTCGCAGGCTGCATCTGTCAGAAGCGTGATCTTGCGGAACAAATCCGCCGTTGCAAGCGGTCCCATGCCGCCTAAAATGCCGATGGTCTTACCCATGGCGATTCCTCCTTGATGGGAAATATCTGATATAGAAAGAGGGGACGGACTGTTGTCCGTCCCCCTTTTATTAGGACTTGATTGTCAGTTTGAACGAATTAGCCCTTGATTGCGCCCTGATCGTCAACCGTGATGACGGTAGCGAAGTCGGAAGCAGTCTTGCTGATGTCGTTGCTGACGGTGATGACGCCGTTGTACATATCAGCGACCATCGCCTTGTAGTCGTCCTGCGTGAAGCTGTCGGACCACTGCGTACCCTCGCCCATCGGGATCTGAACGTAGTTCGCTTCGGGATCGTCCGCGGAGACGAGGCCCAGCGTTGCGATCTTGCCAACATAGTTTGCCCAGTTGCCGTTGATGATGACGTCGTTCAGCGTGTCGTAAGTAGCGGGGTACAGGCCCTTCATAGCAGAGGTAACGGTCAGGCCGTCAACACCCGCATAGTTTGCAATCACGCCAGCCTGGTCAACGTCAACGCCGATGACCTTGCCGTTCGCCTTCTTGGCAGCGTCAACAGCGGAGGTGTAGATGCCGCCGCCGCAGGCGAAGACGACCTCAGTGCCGTTTGCATACCAGGTATCCATAACAGCAGTGATGTCAGCATCGCCGAAGAACTGACCGCCATAGACGTACTTCACAGTGACGTCGGACAGGCCCAGATCGGCAGCCGCAGCGTCAACGCCCTGCACGAAGCCGTAGCCATAGCGGATAACGGCGGGAACAGCCATGCCGCCCAGGAAGCCGAGGCTCTTGTAGCCCAGCTTGACAGCAGCGTAACCGGCCATGTAGCCGCAGAGCTCTTCCTGATAGATTGCGCAGTAGACATTGCTCATGTCAACATACTTTTCGAGATCCCAGTTGTCGGGGTTGTAGTCATAGCTTTCGCCAGCCTTGGCAACACCGGCCTCGAGCAGGTCGCCCTTGGCAACGTCGAGCGCGATGAACTTGACATCGGGGAATTCCGGAGCAGCCTCAACGATCGCGCCGCCGAATGCATAGCCCGGCATCACGATGACGTTGTAGCCTTCGTCAACAGCCTTTTCGATCATGGCAACACGGTCAGCAGTGTTGTCGCCGGCGGGCTTGAAGTAGCTGAACTGTACGCCGTTGTCCTCGCAGAAAGCCTTGCAGGCTTCGTAGGTGGTCTGGTTGAAGGACTGGTCGGTGATATCGCCGTAGTCGGTGATCATGGCGACAGCGTACTCGGTGTTGTCAGCCGGCTCTTCGGTGGGTTCTTCTTCCTTGGTCTCCTCAGCGGGAGCGGGCTCTTCGTCCTTGGTCTCTTCTGCGGGAGCGGGAACCGGGGTGGTTTGTTCGGGTTCGTCGGTGGTCTCTGCGGGCTTGGATGCGCAGGCAGCCAGGCTCAGAACCATGACCAGAACCAGAAGCAGTGCAAGATACTTCTTCATTTGAAAATCTACCTCTTTCATAATATTATTCCGCGCCGGACTGCGGCGAACCGTACCCCGGTGTCAGAATTGCCCCCTTATAGGGGGAGCAATTTTGATTATATCAGCTTTCGCTGCTGATTGCAATGACTTTTCACAGCTTCTTCCATGTTTTTCACAGCTTTTTTGCCTGCAGCATCCATTTCAGGATCCGGATCGCCGCCTTTTCCAGACCGATGCGGTCGGAAGCAGGGCCTTCATCGCCCCAGAGCATGCCGCCGTAGCCGCAGTCGAGCAGCCATGCGCGCAGAAGCGGACTGTTTTCCGTGAGCCGCTGGCCGGAGATGGCGCAGTCCGGCAGCTTTGCCGCGCGGCAGCCGTCTGCGGCAATCTCAAACGGAAGACCATACACGTCGCGCAGCGCGGACTGGGAAACGGAGACGGCCTCCGGCAGGCTCTGTGCGTGCAGCACAGCCGTCCCATAGGGCCACGCGCCACCGGCCAGCGCCGCCGTCATGGTGCCGCAGACGACCGGGTCCTCCGACCATTTTTCTGCGAACCGCGCCTCCTGCGGCGAACGCATTATGCCTGTATCCGGCCCCAGCCAAAGCTGAACGCCAAGTTCTGCCATTTCAAGGCCCACCGCGCGGCCGACAGCCCGGACGACTTCCTGGTCAAACGAGCAGGCAAGCTGTGCGGGCGCGGGGAAGACCGTCGCGCACTGCCGCCGGACAATCTCGCCCGTTTCCTCATCCGGGATATCGCGCAGCAGGCGCAGCCCCTGCGCGCCGCCCGCAATCTGTACGGCGGGAATGCCGTAGCGCTCGATCGCCGCCGACGCACCAAGCGCGCCGGGGACGGATGCTGCCTCTCTGCCGAAGCCGCAGACCAACCGCTCCAGATTTTCCGTGTCCATATCGGCCACGAGATGGAACACGCTGCACCGGCCCTCGCGCACGTCAGCAAGCGTATGATGCTCCCCGCCCGGGCGGCAGCCGGTAAATTCCCGGCCCTTTCTGCGGCTGCGGCGGGGCAGATTGCGATCCGAAAAGCGGATGGCGTGTTTGTGCGCCTGCTCGATCTCGGCCAGATCCTCAGGGAACTGGAAGCAGACGTTTTCCGGCCGCGTGCGTTCCTGTGCGGCAGACAGTGTAAGCGGCTCCGCCGCCTGCACCACGGCGCTGCGCGTCAGGCGGATAGAGCCTGCCAGATAGCAGGCGCGGCTGCTTGTCCCGATACGGATATCATAATACCCCGCATCCAGCACAAACGCATGTGCGTGTTCGCGGTAGACGGAAAGTTCTGTGATAGGGAAGCGCAGCGTGACCGTCTGACTCTCGCCGGGGGCGAGCAGGCGGCTTTTCTGGAAGCAGTCCAGAAAGCTTACCGGCCGCGTCAGATCGCCCTCAGGCCGCGTTACATAGACCTGCACAAGTTCGCTGGCGGCAAATTCCTCTCCGGTGTTTACCAGCTCCGCGCTCACCGTCACATCGCAGCCGTCAAGCCCGGCCGAGACGCTGCCGAACGCAACCGTCCCATAACTCAGGCCGTGGCCAAACGGATAGCGCACGGGGACGCCGAAGGAATCAAAATAGCGGTAGCCCGTAAACTGGTCTGCTGCGGCGCTGGCGTCGGAAAACGCCTCCGCATGCTCGGGCCAGCTGAAGGAAAGATGGCCGGCCGGCATGACCTTCGCCGTCAGCACGTCGGCAAGCGCCCCACCCGCCTCCTGCCCCGCAAGGCCGAGAAAGACGATTGCGCCGCACGAGAGCGCAGCCTCGTTCAACTCGATAAAGCCCGGCGCAGCCAGCACGAGCACCGTCCGGTCGAATACAGACGTGACGCGCGTGAGCATAGCCGTCTCCTCGTCGGTCAGCTGGAGGCTATAGCGCTCCGGCGTCCTGCCGATGACGACGACAGCCGCCGCGCAGTCATGGCGCAGGGCCCCAAAATCGAGCGTTGTCAGCGGCATTTCACTGCCCTCCGGGTGTTCTACCGCCCATGTGCGGTATTTGCGGGCCAGAAGCGCGTCTGGCCTGACCGTCTCGCTTGCTGCAAGTCCGTCCAGGACGCCGATTGCACGCCACGGCGTCATCGTTTTGTCGAAAGCGGGCGTCTGAAGCTGTTTGATGCCAAACACCGCGACAGGCAGCGGCGCACCGTCCTCCTGCGGCAGCAGCGGGAGCGTCCGGTTCTTGTTCTGCAGCAGCACGATTCCGGCAGCGGCAGCAGCGCGCGCAGTCAGCGCGTGGTCGCTCATTCTGAGTGTGATATCCATATGTGTTCTCCTATTTTATTGTCAAAGTATGTCGAGCCTGTTTTAACAGGCGGGAATGCAATTTCTGCAGGGGCCGACGACTCTTGTAAACAATCTGGGCTTGACAGACTCTGTTGGCCCGCTGGAAGCAGTGCTTTTTCAGAAATCTTACGGCGAATACAGATATGCCTGCACGCATGGTTGTAGGGGTCGATGCCCACATCGACCCGGCAGAATGCAGCGTTTTAACGGAAATCTCAGGTGAATTCGCAACTCCCCAGCGGGCCGATGCAGGCATCGGCCCCTACAGTCAAGTGGGTAAGTGCATACGAATTCGCCGAGAATTTTTGATGATTCGGTGCATTCTGCTGGGCGGACAGAGTCGTCCACCCCTATAAACGGGTAGGAATATGTTTATAGCTTCCCCAGCTTTCCGGCCACATAGCCGGACGACCAGGCCCATTGCAGGTTGTATCCGCCGCAGTCGCCGTCGATATCCAGAACCTCGCCGCAGGCGAACACACCGGGAGCAAGCCGGCTTTCAAGCGTGTCGGCGCGGAATTCCGCCGTCCGGACACCGCCAGCCGTCACCTGCGCGCTCTCAAAGCCGGAAACACCTGTAACGGGGAGAGAAAAATATTTAATTGCATTTACCAGTGCGTCCAGCGCCGCGTCGGAAACGGACGCAAGCGGCTGCGCGCCGAGGCCGCGGGCATGGCAGAGCATCTTGCCGAGGCGCGGGTGAAGCATGCCGGAAAGCAGTTCCTCGCCAGCCAGTACCGGGAACGCTGCGCGCCGCGCCTGCAAAAGCCCTCGCACCTGCGGCGCGGGATAGTCCCGCAGAAAATCGAGCAGCAGTTCGGCGCCCTGTGCCTGTCCCGCTGCCCGCGAAAGCGCGAATGCAACTGGGCCGGAAACGCCCGTCTCTGTAAACTGCGCCTCGCCCGCGTCCTCCTGTATTGTTCTGCCGTCTGCGCGCAGGCGCATGCGGCAATCTGCCCGCACGCCCTTCAGCCCCCGGATAGGAGCCGGGTCCGTGCGGATCTGTGTGAGGCTGGGGTGCAGCGCCGTGCGGCTGTGGCCAAGCTGTGAAAGCAGTTCATAGCCGGACATTGTTCCGCCCAGCGCCTTTCCCGCGCAGCCGCCGCAGGCGACGATCAGCTTATCGCCGAAACACGCGCTGCCGTCCGCGCCCGTAACCTGATAGCCGCGCGCTTTTTTCTTCACGTTCTGCGCGTCGAAGCCGCAGACAAGCTGCACACCCGCCTGTGCGGCGGCGAACCGCAGCACATCCACGACACTGTTGGCCTGATCAGAGAGCGGGTAGACCCGCCCGGACGGCTCCGCCGCAGTCAGCAGGCCCAGCGCGTGAAAAAAGTCCAGCGTAGTGTTTCCATCAAACCGCGAAAGTGCGGCGCGGGCAAAGCCCGCGTCCTGCCCGTGATAGTGCTCCGGGGATAAATCGAGGTTCGTCAGGTTGCACCGGCCGTTGCCGGTGGCGAGCAGCTTGCGCCCGACACGCGACTGCCGTTCAAGAACGGTGACGGTATTCTGTTCGTCCTGCGCGGCAGAAAGCGCGGCCATCAGTCCGCTGGCTCCGCCGCCGAGAATCAAAACCTTCATGTGCTGCTCCTTGCTGCGATGAACTGCGGCCGGGAAGCCCGACGCGCCAAAGCCTCCTCTTGCCGTGCCCCGCACGGGAAGGGGAGGTGGCATTTGCGAAAGCAAATGGCAGAGGGGATGGGGTACGGGGTGCAGAGTACTCTGCAATTTGTGTGTACAAAATCCCCTCAGGCCCTTCGGGCCAGCTCCCCTTTATTCAAAGGGGAGCCTTAATTTACTTACTGCATTCGCTGCTCCAGTGCGGCCAGGCGCAGACTGGTGCAGAAGATCTCCATCGCCTGCTCCAACTCCTCAACCGGGGGCAGGGACGGGGCAATGCGGATGTTGGAATCCTGCGGGTCGCGGCCATAGGGGAACGTCGCGCCCGCACCGGTCATGACGACACCGGCTTCCTTGCACAGTGCCAGCGTGCGCTTGGCAAGCCCCGGGGCCGTGTTGACCGAGACGAAATAACCGCCTTTCGGCCGCTGCCAGGACGCAATGCCGAGCGGCGCGATCTCGGTGTCCAGATGGCGCAGAACGCACTGGAACTTCGGGTTCAGAATGGCTGCGTGCTTCTTCATAAGTTCCAGCGTGTGGGCCTTGTCCTTTAAAAAGCGCACATGGCGCAGAGAGTTGACCTTGTCATAGGAAATGGTCTGGATGCCGATGAGTTTTTGCAGATATGCCTGATTGGCCTCGCTCGTAGCCATAACGGAGAAGCCCGCGCCGGGGAGCGTGACCTTGGACGTGGAGGCAAATTCATAGACCATGCCGTCGTTGCCGGCCTCGCGGCAGAGCGTCAGGATGTCCCGGAAGGGAACAAATTCGCCGTCAAACTCATGGATGCAGTAGGCGTTATCCCACATGAGGGCAAAATCGGGCGCGGCGGGCTTCAAAGCCGCGATGCGCGCGATCGTCTCGTCGGAATAGACGATGCCGTCGGGGTTGGAGTATTTCGGCACGCACCACATGCCCTTGACAGCCGGGTCCTTGACCGCTTCTTCGACCTTGTCCATGTCGGGGCCGGTGGGGGTCATGGGAATTGTAATGAGTTCAAAGCCGAACGATTCGGTGATTTTAAAATGGCGGTCGTAGCCGGGCGCCGGGCAGAGCCACTTGACGGTATCCAGCTTGCACCACGGCTTTTCCGAACGTGCAAGACCGTGCGTATAGCCCTTGCTGACCAGATCGTACATGAGCGTCAGCGATGCGTTGCCGCCGATGAAGCACTCTTCGCTCTTGCAGCCGAGCACATCCGCCCAGTATTCCTTTGCTTCCTTGAGGCCGGACAGTTCGCCGTAGTTGCGGGCATCGACGCCGTTGGACATGCAGTCCTCCGGGGTCTTGAGGATGCTGAGGATATCGGAGACGAGATCAAGCTGCTCCTTGCCGGGCTTGCCTCTTGCCATGTTGAGTTTCAGTTCCTTCGCCTTCAGCGCGTCGAACTGCGCCTTGACTGCTGCGTATTCCTCGCGCAGCTGTGCGGGGGTCAGATTCTGATATACAGTACTCATACCGTCGTGATCCTTTCTTCCATCCATTCTTTGCAGCGTCGCTGCCTGATATATTCAGTATATCGCGTCCGCCTGTTAAAAGCAAGCAAAAAGCCCGTTTTCCCAAGGAAAGCGCCGCACAGCGGGTGTTGACGAATCTTCCATTTTCGGGTATGATAGAATGACTCTTGCCGTGGAGGTGTGTGTACGGACTTGGATGAGGCAATGATGCGCGAAGCGCTCCTGCTTGCACAGGAAGCGGCAGCGGACGGTGAGGTTCCGGTGGGGTGTGTGATTACACTGGAAGACCGCATTGTCGGCCGTGGCCGCAACCGGCGTGAAAAAGGAAAAACGGCGCTGGCCCACGCAGAACTGGAGGCCATCGGCGAAGCCTGCCGGACGCTTGGCGGCTGGCGGCTGTGGCAGTGTACGCTGTATGTGACGCTGGAGCCATGCCCCATGTGTGCCGGTGCGATTTTAAACGCGCATCTGCCGCGCGTCGTCTTCGGCGCGTGCGATCCAAAATCCGGCGCGGCGGGAAGTCTTGTCGATCTGCTGCATCTGCCAGGCTGTTTTCAGCCGGAGGTCAGCGGCGGCATACTGGAAGCGGAATGTTCACAGGCGCTGCGCGATTTTTTCCGCGCACTGCGCCACGGTAACCGCAGACGTATTGAACCATCGGTTACCACACGCGCGTCCTTAATGGATGCAGATGAAAAAAAGGAAGGAACTCTCTATGCGTTATCAGATCACGTCTGACTCTACCTGTGATCTCAGCCCGGAGCAGCTGGAACGGTACAACATCCGCCTGCTGCCCCTCTATGTGAGCATGGACGGCAAGACGCTGCGCGACGGCGTGGACGTCAAGCCCGATGATATCTATGCGCACGTCTCTGCCGGCGGAAGTCTGCCGCAGACAGCGGCGGTCAATCTGGCCGATTATGTCCGCGCGTTTACAGAGTTGTCTGAAAAAAACGACTTCGTCATCCACGTCTGTATCTCTCTGGATTTTTCCTGCTGCTATCAGAACGCGAAACTGGCAGCGGCGGATTTTGACAACGTATACGTCGTCGATTCCAGAAATTTATCCACAGGTCATGGACTTGTTGTGTTGGAAGCCGAGCGCATGGCGCGCGAAGGCATGGAGCCGGACGATATTGTTGCGGCGCTGCACGATCTGACAGGCCGTGTGGAAGCCAGCTTCATTCTTGACCGGCTGGATTACATGAAAAAGGGCGGCCGCTGCTCCGCCGTGACGCTTCTGGGCGCAAATCTTTTAAAGCTTCGCCCGTGCATTGAGGTCAAGGACGGCAAAATGGACGTCGGCAAAAAATATCGCGGCAGCTTTGACAAATGCGTCTGCGAGTATATCACCGACAAAATTGGAAACCGCAGCGATCTGGAACTGCGCCGCGTGTTCATCACGCACTCCGGCGTGTCGGAAGAAACGGTGCAAAAGGCTGTGGAAACTGTGCAAAAGTTACAGCCGTTTGAGGAGATCTGCGTCACGCGTGCCGGCTGCACCGTCAGCAGCCACTGCGGACCGGGGACCCTTGGCGTGCTGTATATCCGAAAGGCGGACAAATGAGAGCAGTACTGGAAGCGCGCTCCGGCTTGGCGCCGGAGCAGATCGACACGCTCTGCGCATTCGGGCAGGCGCTGATTGAAAAGAACAAAGTCATGAACCTCACAGCCATCACTGAGCCGCAGGCCGTGGCCGAACTGCATTTTCTCGACTGCATCGCACTTTTGCAGGCAGAGGACTTTTCCGGCAAGCGCGTGATCGATGTTGGCTGCGGCGCGGGCTTTCCCGGCGTCCCGCTGAAAATTGCGGAGCCGTCGATCAGACTGACGCTTCTGGATTCTCTGGCCAAGCGCATGACATGGCTGCGGGAGATTCTGCCGCAGCTTGGCGTAGAAGCCGAGGTTGTTACTGCCCGGGCAGAAGAATTTGTCCAGACCTGCCGGGAGCAGTATGACATTGCGACGTCCCGCGCCGTGGCGCGGCTGAATATCCTGTCGGAACTCTGCCTGCCGTATGTAAAGGTGGGCGGCGCGTTCCTGGCGATGAAGGGTGCGCTGGCAGGCGAGGAAATGGAAGAGGCAAAGCGCGCCGTGGCGCTGCTTGGCGGAACGATCGAGCGCGTGTACGAATATCCCATTCAGGATGCCGTACACAAGGCCGTTGTGATCCGTAAAATCAAGTCCACACCGCTCAAATATCCCCGCGCGTTTGCAAAAATCAAAAAAACTCCGCTATAAACAAACCGACCCGCAGAAGGCTGAGCCTCCTGCGGGTATTTTTTTCCGCGATATTTGAAAGAGTTCAAAATTTCTGACGCACCAAAGGCTCTCCTTGTGCCCAAGGGAAATTGGCGCGAAGCGCCTGAGGGGATTCGAGTGCTGCAAATTACAGCGCACTCTGAAATCTAAAACAAATCCCCTCCGTCATTTGCTGACGCAAATGACACCTCCCCTTACCGCGCAGAGCGCGGCAAGGGGAGGCTTTTGTGGGACTGCGGCGAATTCGTACTGCCCTGCAATTTTTGAATGCAAGGCTGATTTACCGCGGCCATTCAAACGCAACTACCTACAAATTTGGAATACCGTAACAGGCGGCGCGTCCTCATGCTTTGAATTTCCGGCTCTCCAGAACCGCCTGCTCGTCGCAGCGGTTGTTTTTTTCGTTTTCCTCGTGGCCCTTGACCCAGTGATAGTGCATCTCGTGCTGGCTCACGAGGCCGAGGAGCAATTCCCAGAGGTCGGGGTTCAGAGCAGGCTTTTTGTCAGACTTGACCCAGCCCTTTTTCCGCCAGCCCCATGCCCAGCCCTTTTCCAATGCGTCAATAACGTATTTGGAGTCGGAATAAAGTTCTACAACACACGGTTCGCGCAGAGCAAGCAGGGCCTGTATGACTGCGGTGAGTTCCATGCGGTTGTTTGTGGTGCGTTCCTCGCCGCCGGAGATCAGTTTCTCGTGTCCGTTATACTCCAGAATCGCGCACCAGCCGCCGGGGCCGGGATTGCCGGAGCAGGCCCCATCGGTGTAGATGGTGACGGTCTTCATGCCTCTTCGTTCTCCGCGGGCTCTTCCGGCTCCCGGTCCACGCGGTCCACGGAAATAACGCGGCTGCCGGATTCAAGGCGCATGAGAATGACGCCCTGCGTGTCACGGCCGTAGACATTGATATCTGCCGCCGCCATGCGGATGAGCACGCCGCCGTTTTCAATCAGCATGATATCGTCCGCGTCGTCCACGATTGCCACGCCCGCAATTTTGCCGGTCTTGGCCGTGATGTTATAACCCTTGAGGCCCTTGCCGCCGCGGTTTTGCGGACGGCGCTGGCCGTCTTCGCCAAGGCGCAGATAAGATTCGATCTCCGTGCGCTTGCCGTAGCCGCATTCCGTGACGGAAAGCAGCTGCTTGCCTCTCGAGGCGATGCCCGCGCCGACCACATAGTCTCCCGCGTCCAGCATCATGCCGCGCACACCGGCCGCGTCGCGGCCCATGACACGCACGTCGTTTTCGTTGAAGCAGATGACCATGCCGTTCGCGCTTGCAAGCAGGATATCCTGCTTGCCGTCGGTCTTCATGACGGCAATCAGTTCATCGCCCTCCGAGAGCGTCAGCGCGCGGATTCCGGCTTTGCGCGCGGTATTGAGGCTTGCCAGTTCCAACCGTTTGACAGTGCCGTTTCTGGTAACAAAGACAAGATAATCCTCGTCGAATTCATGCACGGTGATACCCGCCGTGACCTTCTCGCCCGGCTCAAATGGGAGGATATTGACCAGATTCGTGCCCTTGGCCGTGCGGCCTGCCTCCGGGATCTGATAGCCCTTGCGGCGGTGCACCTTGCCGAGGTTCGTGAAGAAGAGGATATAGTCATGCGTGGAGGCGGTAAACACGCCCTCTACGAAGTCCTCCTCCTTCGTCGTCATGCCCGTGACGCCTCTGCCGCCGCGCTTCTGGCTGCGGTAGGTCGAAGCGGGAACACGCTTGCAGTAGCCCGCATGGGAAAGCGTAAAGACGCACTGCTCCTCTTCGATCAGGTCTTCAATGTCGATCTCGTCCTCAACATCCTGAATTTCAGTCAGACGATCATCGCCGTATTTATCGCGGATGGCAGTCAATTCGTCCTTCAGAACGCCCTTGAGCATTTCCTCGTTGGACAGCAGTTCGCGGTAATACGCAATGCGCTTTTCGAGTTCCTCATATTCCGCTTCCAGCTTCTCGCGTTCGAGTCCCTGCAGACGCTTAAGCTGCATGTCCAGCACGACCTGCGCCTGAATCTCGGACAGATTGAACCGCTCCATCAGGCGCTCTTTTGCGTTGTCATAGCTTTCACGGATGGTCTTGATGACCTCGTCGATATTGTCCTCGGCAATGAGCAGACCCTCCAGCACATGCTGCCGGTCGAGCGCTTTTTTGAGATCGTACTGCGTCCGCTTCGTGATGATCTCTTCCTGGAAGGCCAGATATTCATCCAGCATATGCCGCAGGGACAAAATCTTCGGCTGCTGCTGGTTGTTGACCAGCGCAAGCATCGTCACGCCGAACGTGGTCTGCATCTGCGTCTGGGCAAACAGCCGGTTCAAAACGACCTGCGGGTTCGCGTCCTTTTTCAGTTCAACAACGACGCGCATGCCGTTGCGGTCGGTTTCGTCGCGGATATCGGAAATGCCCTCAAGCCGCTTGTCGCGCACCTGCTCGGCCATGTTGGCGATCAGCTGGCGTTTGTTGACCTGATAGGGAAGTTCTGTGACGATGATGCGTTCGCGGTTCTGTCCGAATTCCTCAAACTCCGTCCGGGCGCGGACAGTGATCTTGCCGCGGCCCGTGGCATACGCGGCGCGGATGCCGCTGCGGCCCATAATGATGCCCTTTGTCGGGAAATCCGGACCCTTGATATAGTCCATGAGGTCTGCCAGTTCTGCTTCCGGGTTTTCCAGAATGCAGATGCAGGCGTTAATCACCTCGGTCAGGTTGTGCGGCGGGATATTTGTCGCCATGCCGACGGCAATACCGGACGAGCCGTTGACCAGCAGGTTCGGGAAGCGTGACGGCAGGACGCGCGGTTCCTTTCTCGATTCATCGAAGTTCGGGTCCCACAGAACGGTTTCCTTGTCGATGTCGCGCAGCATCTCGTTGCAAAGCTTCGACATGCGCGCCTCGGTATAACGGTAGGCCGCGGGGGGATCGCCGTCAACGGAACCGAAGTTGCCGTGGCCGTCAACGAGCGGATAGCGCATGGAGAAATCCTGCGCCAGACGGACCATCGCGTCGTAGACCGATGCGTCGCCGTGCGGATGATACCGGCCCAGCACGTCGCCGACACATGTCGCCGATTTCTTAAACGGCTTGTCGGAGGTCAGGCCGTCCTCGTACATGGCGTAGAGAATGCGCCGGTGGACGGGCTTTAAGCCGTCTCGTACATCCGGCAGCGCACGGCCGACAATGACGGACATCGCGTAGTCGATGTACGAACTTTTCATCTCATGTACAAGTTCCGACTGCACGATCCGCTGTTCCGGGAACATGATATCCTCGGGCTTGTAATCTTTTTTATGTGCCATTTATGCTTTCTCCTTTGTGGGGGGCCGATGCCGGTCACAGCCGTTTGCGGCGAAGGAGCGTTACGGATGTGATCTGCCGCTTGCCGGTACATATCGGCCCGCGCAGGATGCACCGGTTTATCGGTAATTTCAGGCGAAATCGCAGCAGATTCAGGGCCGATGTGGGCATCGGCCCCTACAAAAGATTGACTGGAATCAGATATCCAGATTCACGACGTATTTCGCGTTTTCTTCGATGAATTCCTTGCGCGGCTCGACGTCCTCGCCCATCAGAACGGTGAAGATCTGGTCGGCCTGCACGGCGTCCTCGAGCGTAATGCGGCGCAGCGTCCGCGTAGTGGGGTCCATGGTCGTTTCCCACAGTTCATGCGGGTTCATTTCGCCGAGACCCTTATACCGGGAGATATCGACCTTCGCGTTCGGGTTGTCCGCGCGCATTTCGGCGGAAATCTGATCGCGCTCCGGGTCAGAATACGCCACACGCTGCGTCTTGCCGCGCGAAAGCTTATAAAGGGGCGGGACAGCGGAATAGACATAGCCGTGCTCGATCAGCGGCCGCATGAAGCGGAAGAAGAATGTGAGCAGAAGCGTGCGGATGTGGCTGCCGTCAACATCAGCATCAGCCATGATGATGACCTTGTGATAGCGCAGTTTGTCGAGATTGAATTCGTCGCCGATGCCGGCGCCGAGCGCGGTAATGACCGGCTGCAGCTTGTCGTTGCCGTATACCTTGTCGGCCCGGGCCTTTTCTACGTTCAGCATCTTGCCCCAGAGGGGGAGGATTGCCTGGAAGCGGGAATCGCGGCCCTGTGTGGCCGAGCCGCCTGCGGAATCACCCTCGACGATATAAAGTTCGGTGAGCGTGGGATCGGTGTCGTTGCAGTCGCGCAGCTTATCCGGCATCTGGCCGGATTCAAGGCCCGTCTTACGGCGGATTGCTTCGCGGGCTTTTCTGGCAGCTTCCCGCGCCCGGTTGGCCATCATGGCTTTGTCGAGAATCAGCTTGCCGACGGCTGGATTTTCCTCTAAGAATTCCGTCAGCTGCTGTGTGACGATATTGCTGACAAGCGTGCGCATGGAGGCGTTGCCGAGTTTGGCCTTTGTCTGTCCCTCAAACTGCGCCTCCGTCAGCTTGACGGAAACGATGGCCGTCAGACCTTCGCGTACATCGTCACCGGTGACCTTATCATCGCCCTTGATGTAGCCTTTTTTGACGCCGTAGGCGTTGAGCACATTCGTCAGTGCCCGCTTAAAGCCCTCCTCGTGCATGCCGCCCTCTGGGGTATGGATATCATTTGCGAAGGAAACGATATTGGAGTTGAACGAGTCGTTATACTGCAATGCGACCTCCGCCGTGTCGTCGCCCTTGGAGCCGGACATGTAGATGACCTGCTCGTGGATCGGCGTTTTGTGGCGGTTATACCAGCGGACAAATTCGCGGATGCCTCCCTCGTAGCACATGGAGTCCATGCGATCCTTTTCGGGCTTGTCGGCGGATTCGATGCGCTCGTCGCGGATGGTGATATGCAGACCGGCGTTCAAAAATGCCTGCTCGCGCATGCGGGTATGGAGGGTTTCGTAGTCATATTCCAGCGTGTCGAACATCTCGGGATCGGGTTTGAAGGTGACCTTCGTGCCGTGCTTGTCCGTGGTGCCGATGATGCGCATTTCCTGGGTAATATGGCCGCGGGAGAATTTCATTTGATAAATCTTCCCGTCCTTACTGACCTCGACCTCCAGCCACTCGGAAAGCGCGTTGACGACCGATGCACCGACGCCGTGCAGACCGCCGGAGACTTTATAGCCCCCGCCGCCGAATTTGCCGCCCGCATGCAGAACGGTATAGACGACCTCAAGTGCGGGCTTGCCGGTCTGAGCCTGAATATCGACGGGGATGCCGCGGCCGTCATCGGTGACGGTGATGATATTGCCCTCGTTGATGGTCACAACGACGTGCTTGCAGTATCCGGCCAGTGCTTCGTCGATTGCGTTATCGACGATCTCATAGACCAGATGGTGCAGGCCCGAACTGCTGGTCGAGCCGATATACATGCCGGGCCGCTTTCTGACGGCCTCCAATCCCTCCAGAACCTGGATTTGGCTGGCGTTATATTCTTTTTCAGCTTCGATGATATCCTTGATTTCTTCTGTCATATTGCTTCTCCTTTAGCAGAGATCGGGGTACGCTGCGCGTCCTGCATGCGTTTGAGCAGAACGGCTGCATTATATTTTGTCAGAATGACGCGGTTTTCGCCGTATTCGCTGACGACCAGAAAGGATTTCGGCAGTTCGTCCGTCGCTTCCACGACAGCGCCAGCCTTCTGTGCCTCTGCGAGAAATTTCCGCGTCCATTTGGAGCAGCTGGTGTTGTCCAGATCGAACACGCCGATTACAGATTCGGCACGGACGGAGAAATCGCCGCCGATATTCAGATACATGACGACTCCTCCCGGATCTGTCCGCTCTCCACGAAAATGCGTTTTCCGATATTTGTGATGCGTTCCGGCTCACAGCAGGTGATAAGCACCTGACCGGAGCGAATTTGATTGAGCACGAAATCCTGCCGCCGCGCGTCCAGTTCGGACAGCACATCGTCCAGCAGCAGAACCGGCTCTTCGCCGGTATCGGCGCGGAATAATTCGCGCTCAGCCAGCTTCAGGCTGATAGCTGCCGTGCGGGTCTGGCCCTGAGAGCCGTAGGCTTTGACGGAGCGGTCGCCGAGGAGCGTTTCAAAATCGTCTTTGTGCGGGCCGGACAAACACTGACCGGAATCCAACTCGGCGCGGTAATGCGCCTGCTGGTGATCAAGCAGCTGCTGAAAGATGACTTTTTTTTCTGCGAACGGGTCTGTCACGGTCGAAACAGTCTGATAGACAAGGGAAAGTTCCTCCCGTCCGCCAGAAAATTCCGCATGGTACAGCCGCGCCTGTTTGGAAAGTTCCCGCAGGAATTTTGCCCGGTAGGCGATTATGACCGCACCGACCTGCGCCATGCGGTAGTTGAATTCCGGCAGCGGCTCCAGAAGGGATGGGGCCTCGTGATAATCTTTTAAAATTCTTGATTTGCTGTCATACAGCTTCTGATATTCCGCCAACGCCTGCGCATAGCCGGGCCGAAGCTGGCAGAGGGCGGTATCGAGAATCTTTCGCCTTCCGGCGGACCCACTTTTTAAAATCAGCAAATCGTCCGGGCAGAACAGAACGGTCGTCAGCACGCCGGATAGTCCGGCGGCGGAGCGCTGCTTTACGCCGCCGATGTACAGCTGCCGCGGCTTTCTTCCGGAAAACAGCACAGCCCGCAGGCTCTGTTCCCGGCCGCCGGAAAACAGACTGCAATTCAGGTCTGTAAATTCTGCGCCGAAGCGGATGAGTTCCTGATTGCGGGCGGTGCGAAAGCTTTTGCCGGTAGACAAATAAAAAACGGCTTCCAGCAGATTGGTCTTTCCCTGCGCATTTTCGCCGACAATCAGATTGACGCCGGGATGAAAGCTGACGCTGGCCGTCTCGTAATTCCGAAAATCGTAGAGTTGCAGGCTTTGCAGCTTCATGCGTGCTCTTCCGTGACGCGCCAGGTATTCTGCAGGAATGTGACCTCGTCTCCGGGGTGAAGCTTCTTGCCGCGCATCGTGCAGATCTCGCCGTTAACGCGGACTTCACCCTCCTGAATAAAGGTCTTGGCCATGCCGCCGGATTCAATGGCGTTGGCGAATTTCAGAAAATCCTGCAGTTTGATAAACTCGGTATGAATAGGGATCTCAATCGGCGCGTCCGAAAGCTTTTTTGTGACTCTGACCTTCATCTTATTCCCCCGCTTTCAGCCGGACCGGCAGAACCATGTAGCTGTACCGCTCAGATCCGTCACAAGGATTCATGACGATGGGGCTGAGTCCGTTGATGAGTTCAAGTGAGCATTCCGCATCCGGAATCGCGCGCAGCGCGTCGAGCAGATACCGGCAGTTGAAGCCAATCTCCATATCCTGCCCGTCGCCCGCGATCTGGCAGACGTCATGTGCTTCGCCGATGGTGGAAACAGAGCGGAAATCCGCCGTATTCTCGCCGAATTTGCAGCGCACCGGGCTCTTGAGCTTTTCAGAGATGATCAGGCCGACGCGCTCGATGGAATCGGTCATTTTTGCGACGTTCACGGCCAGCTTCACCGGCTGGTTCTGCGGCAGAACGCGCCGCCAATCCAGGAATTCGCCTTCCAGCAGGCGGCAGACCAGTGTCGCCTCGCCGATGGTGAAGAGGATATGCTTGCTGCCGAGGAAGAACGTGCAAGGGTCGTCCGTATCGCCGAGAATTTTTTCCGCTTCTTTTAAAGCGGCGGCAGGCACAACAAACTTGAGTGTCCGTCCGATCGGCTCTTCCGATTTCCAGCGGCGCAGCGCCAGCCGGTAGCCGTCAACAGCGACGACTGTAATCGAAGTATCTTCTACCTCAAACAAGCAGCCGGTATGAATGGGACGGGCCTGATTTTCGCTGACGGCAAAACTGGTGCCGCCGATCATGGCTTTGAGTTCATTCTGCGGCAGGCTGATGCCTTTGTCGGACTCGACTTCCGGCAGTTCCGGGTAATCCTCGGAGGACATAGCCGTGATGGTGAACGAGGAAATGCCGCCGCGGATGGATACTTTGAATTTTTCGTCAACCGAGATGCTGACGGTATCGTCGGGCAGCTTTCGGATAATGTCGAAGAAGAGACGGGAGGGCATGATGCAGGCGCCAGTCTGCTGGATCTCGGCATCGACGGAGATAGTAATGCCCGTTTCGAGATTATAACCGGAAAGCGTCAGCTTTACGCCGGCCCGGATATAAATTCCCTCGAGCGCCGGAATGGTACTCTTCTGCGCGACGGTACGGGAGGCGACGGAGACGGCGCTCACCAGTGCGTTTTTTTCACAGGTAAATTTCATGGAACTTCCTCCGTTTCTTCTTTCAAGAGAAAGAAAGGATATTTTTTAGAAGTAGGTAGCAGTAGGGGAATTTTATGTGGAAAAGCTGTTTTTTTCTTGACAGATCAATGCTTTTTTGTCCACAGGCAGGTGTGCAGAAAAAAGAATGTTATCAACATGCAGTTTTGTGAAACTTCTGTTTCACAGCTTTCCACAGGGGAGTCGTGTGGATTCCACAGGTTGGTGTGGACAAAAATTAAAGCTTACTGTTGATGTTCGCCGTAATGTCGCGGATGTTGTCGGCGAGCGTTCCGGTGCCTGCGGCAAGCTGCTGCTCGACCTTTTTGAGCGAGTGAATGACGGTCGAATGGTCACGGCCGAATTCCTTGCCGATGTCGGGCAGGCTTAAATTGGTAAGCTTGCGTACCAGATACATGGCGACCTGCCGCGCTTCGGCAGTATTCTTGTTTTTAAGCGTTCCGCGGATAACGGATTCTTCGATGTTATAGAATCGGGAGACTTCACCGATGATGAGGTTCGGAGTGGGCAGATTTTCGGCTTTTTCCTTGTTGTACATGTCCTTGATAGCGCGGGACACGTTCGGAACGGTCAGTTCCATGTTGTCAAGGTCGTGATAGGCGCGGATCTTTTTGACCGTGCCCTCCAGCAGACGCACGTTCGAGGTCACATTTTCGGCGATGAATGTACAGACATCGTTCGGCAGATCAAAGCCAAGCGAGACGGATTTGTTCTTGATGATTGCCATGCGCGTCTCAAAATCGGGTGGCTGGATATCCGCAATCAGGCCCCACTCAAACCGCGTTTTCAGACGGTCCTCCAGACGCAGCATCTCATTGGGCGGCCGGTCTGCAGTCAGAACAATCTGGTGGTGGTTCTCGTAGAGGTTATTGAAGGTATGGAAAAATTCCTCCTGCGTCGATTCCTTGCCGGCGATAAACTGAATATCGTCAACCAGAAACAGATCGGCGTTGCGGTATTTATAGCGGAATTCATTGTTCCGGCCTTCCTGCAGGGCAGCAATCAGTTCATTTGTAAACTGATCACCCTTGATATAGACGATGTTGTAGCTGGGATGGTTTTTGTGCACGACGCTCGCAATGGCGTAGAGAAGGTGCGTTTTGCCGAGGCCGGACGGGCCATAAATGAAAAGCGGGTTATACGTTTCCGCCGGATTGTTGGCCACAGAAACAGCTGCTGCGTGCGCAAAGCGATTCGAGGAGCCGACGACGAAATTGTCAAAGGTAAACTGCGGGTTAAACTCGATGAACTCCGGCTTCTGCGATTTGCCTCGATAGGCCTCAATTTCCGTGTCGTCGAGTACAACGACATCGACGTTCAGCTGGAAAATTTCCTGCATGGCCTCTTTGATGTAGCCGGTGCAGCGGCGGACGATGATATCCTTTCGGAAGGAGGAGGGGGAATAGAGCACGAGTTTCTCATCCGTCAACTCGAGAATCTCAGTATCGTCAAACCAGGTTGACACAACCTGCGGGGTCAGGCGGGACTCCATATGACCCAAAACCTTGGCCCAGACGTAAGCGGAAGAATACATGGCGCAGCTCCTTTCTGTATTTGCCGCGCGGGCAGAAAAATCACAAAATTATACACACTAATCATAGCACAGCTGTGGATAATTTTCAAGGGGAGATGGGGCAGACTCTTTAATATAATAAGAATATAGAAAAATCCCCTTCGCGGAAAGGGGATTTTTTGCATATTCGGCGGCTGGATATGCCTCCGGCGGCCCTGTCTTTTCTCTTGCTAGAGAAAAGAGAAAAGAGTGCTTGGACGCGGTGAATCAGCTTTGCGGTCAAAATTTGTGAAGCAGTACAGATTCGCCGAAATCCTGTAGGGGACGATGCCCACATCGGCCCAATGGGAAGTTACGAATTCGCCATGGATTTTCGTAAAAGCGATGCAATCTGCCGGGTCAATGTGTACCGGCATCGCCCTCTACCTTTGACCTGTGTGTTCAGAAAACAAACCGGATCAAAAGCATATACACGATCGTACCGCCTGCGATAGACAGGAGCATGCTGCGCTTCCAGAGGTGCAGACCAGCTGTAACAGCGATGCCAATCAGTTCCGGCAAGCTGTGATTGCCTTGTGTAAACGAGATGTTTTTCAAGCAGTAAATTATCAGCATGGAGAAAATTGCGCCGGGCAGGACTTTGCCGAGATATTGCACGAAAAGCGGTGTTTTTTTATGCTCGTTGAAGATCAGGAAGGGAAGAAAACGCGTCAGCTGCGTGCCAAGAGCGCAGAGCGCGATGGTTATTATTTGCTGCGGAAGCGTCATAAGCGTTCACCTCCGAATTTTGATTCGATTGGCTTTTTCAAAAACGACAGACAAGCGAGGATGCAGACCATCGTCGGAATGAGGAAATTATCCGCGCCGAATACCAGCCGGCAGCAGACTGCTGCGAGAAAGCCAACAAGTTCGCTGAAATGCTGCCGTTCCTTCATCCACTGCTCCATAAAAATCACAACGAACATAGCCGTCATAACGAAATCCAACCCCGTCGTGTCAAAGTGGATAAGACTGCCGAGCAGACCGCCGATCGTCGCGCCGCTGACCCAATAAAGCTGATTGAGAAGGGTCACAAAGAAATAAAACCAGCCCCGGGCAACGTTTTCCGGGATTTTGGCAGTATAATTGACGCTGAATGTTTCGTCGCACATGGCGTAGATCAGGTAATATTTTTTCGGGCCGAGATTTTTATATTTATCCAGCATGGAAATGCCGTAAAACAGATGGCGGGCCTGAATCATGAGCGTCATCAAAAATGTCTGCACGGGCGCAAACGGGGAGAGCAGCATGCTCACGGCGACAAATTCCAAACTTCCGCCGTAGATCACGGCGCTCATAATCGTCGGATACCAGAAGGAAAATCCGGACGTGCTCATCTGAATGCCATAGGCCATCGCAAGGAACCAGAAGCCCGCGAAGATCGGCACGGTATAGGGAAACGCCGCGCGCAGCGCGGCGAGTTTGCTGTTTTTCATGACTTTGAATGCTTACTCCAATTCATTGATCTTGTTTTGCAGAGATTCGTAAAACCGGCCTAAGTGCACGCCGTCGATAAGCCGGTGGTTGACCTCAATAGAAAGTCCCAGCGTTTCACGGCCGTTTTCCTGCCGGACATATTTACCCCAGGTGATGCGGGGGATGGCGTCATTTACATCAATTTGCCGCTCGTTTGTGCAGCAGGTGAGATCGAACCATGGCAGGCATGAAATATAAATCAGATCGTCTGTCTCGGAGGCCGTCTCTACGAACGATGTCTGTGCTTCACTTCGTTCCTTTGCGGCCCGGCAGAAGTCCTCCATCGTACTCTTACATGGACAGGTGATGATCTGGAACTGCTCACTACCCTTTTTCAGTTCCGTAAAACTCGGCGTACGCTTGTCCAGCAGGTAAACGCTGCCATCCCGGATGGTATAACGCAGGTTTTTAACCTCGTTGACCGCCTGTGTGACGAGATATGTCATGGCGTAATAAAAAGACAGGCCGTGCGCTTTGGTGTATGCGTGCAGCCGTGTCACGTCCACGCGGAAGCAGACACTGTAAAACGGCTGATCGAGCGAGGAAAAGAAGGAAAAAATCTCTCTGCGCGGCCAGGAACTGAAATCGATTTTCTGACAGACACCGGACATAAGAAAACCTCCCACTTTTAATACGAATAGTCTATCAGATTTATAGGCAAATGAAAAGTCCTGAAACTACACAAAAAACGGACGCGGGAGTCGCGTCCGTTTGGCGTACTATTTGTTTTTCAGAAGATCACGGATCTCTATTAGAAGCTGCTCTTCCTTCGTAGGTTCCGGTTCCTTTTCAGGTTCCGGCTCGGCGGGCTTTTCCAGCTTGGCCTTTGCCATATTCATAGCCTTGACGACCAGAAATACGACGAACGCAATCAGCAGGAAATCAATGATCGTGGTCAAAAATGTGCCAAGGCCCAGCACAACTGCTTCCGATACGACAGTTTCGCCGTCCATGACGGCGGGTTTGAGCGTGATATTGAGCGTCGCCAGATCCACGCCGCCAATCAGACAGCCAATAAGCGGCATAATGATATCCGCGACAAGACTGGCACTGATCTTGCCGAATGCCGTCGCAATCACAACGCCGATAGCCATATCCATCACGTTGCCGCGCGAGATAAAGGTCTTAAATTCATTCAGAAATTTCTTCATCTGGTATGCCTCTCTTTATGTTTGATGTTTCCCGGCGAACCCAGCGAAGCGGTTCGGCGGGAAAGAGGAGGAAACGGGTTTAGAGGAAAAGAGGCTTCGAGAACAGCGGAGACTCGTTCCGTCGAGGCCGTTTCCGACGAGCCTCCGGCGGCCCATTCTTTTCCGCCTTGCCGGAAAAGAATGGGGAGAAAAGGGGCGCTGGGTTACGGTTTGGTGCGTGCTGCGGGTGCAGTTTAGGCAAGCCCTTATTTTCAGTCACTGCGAACACACATAGTCACCCCTACAGGCACTATGGTACGCGCCGCCTGTTACGGTGCATCAGATTTACAAGTGGCTGCCTTTGAACGGCTGCGGTAGATCAGCTTTGCGTTCAGAATTTGCGGGACAGTACGGATTCGCCGGAGTCCTGTAGGGGCCGATGCCCACATCGGCCCGCTGGGAAGTTGCGATTTCGCCGAAGATTTCCGTAAAACCGATATATTCTGCTTCTTTTTCCAGCGTTTTCTTTTGGAGAAGTAAAAGAAAATGCTGAACAGCAGTCGCTGATTTCAGAAAGCATGATTCCCTTGAATCAGTGCTTCGGAACCAGAACTTCCTTGCCGCCCATGTACGGCTGCAGGCACTTCGGGATGGTGACGGTGCCGTCCTTCTGGAGGTGGTTCTCAAGGAACGCGATGAGCATGCGCGGGGGTGCAACGCAGGTGTTGTTGAGGGTGTGGGCCAGATACATCTTGCCGTCCGCGCCCTTGATGCGGATGCCGAGACGGCGGGCCTGTGCGTCGCCGAGATTCGAGCAGGAGCAGACCTCAAAATATTTCTGCTGCCGCGGGCTCCACGCCTCAATATCGCAGGATTTGACCTTCAGATCGGCCAGATCGCCGGAGCAGCATTCCAGCTGACGGACAGGAATCTCCATGTTGCGGAACAACTCGACAGAGTAACTCCAAAGCTTGTTATACCAGTCCATGGATTCCTCCGGACGGCAGACAACGATCATTTCCTGCTTTTCAAACTGGTGGATACGGTACACGCCGCGCTCTTCCAGACCGTGGCTGCCGACCTCCTTGCGGAAGCAGGGGGAATAGCTTGTGAGCGTCAGAGGAAGCTTTGCCTCCGGGATGATCTGGTCGATGAAGCGGCCAATCATGGTGTGTTCACTCGTGCCAATCAGATAGAGATCCTCGCCCTCAATCTTGTACATCATGGCTTCCATTTCCGGGAAGGACATAACACCCTTGACGACGTTGCCGTGCATCATAAACGGCGGAATGACATAGGTAAAGCCCTTCTGATCAATCATGAAGTCGCGTGCGTAGGCCAAAACCGCCTCGTGCAGACGTGCAATATCGCCCAGCAGATAATAAAAACCCATGCCGGCCACGCGGCCTGCGGAATCCTTATCGATGCCGTCAAACGACTGCATGATATCAACGTGATGGGGAATCTCAAAATCAGGTACGACGGGATCGCCGAAGCGCTGTACCTCGACGTTGTGGCTGTCGTCCGGCCCGATAGGGACGGACGGGTCAATGATGTTCGGGATCACATACATGATCTCGCGCAGTTTCTCCTCCGCCTCGGCCTGCTTCTTTTCCAGTTCGGCGCGGCGCTCGTCGTCGGCCTTGACCTTGGCGTTGTTTTCATCAATCTGCTTCTGCAGTTCCGCTTTCTGCGCCTCATCCGCTTTTTTCAGCTGGCCATAAAGCGGACCGTTTGCCTTCGACAGCTTGTTGCGGGCAGCCTTCAGCTGCTCACATTCCTGCTGCGCAGCACGCTTTTCCGCGTCGAGACGGATGGCGTCGTCTACAAGCGGCAACTTTGCATCCTGAAACTTTTTGCGGATATTTTCGCGGACTGCGTCCGGATTTTCCCGTAAAAATTTAATATCGATCATGGTGTTCTTTTCCTCCTGTTATTCTCCGCCAAGCGCTTTATATTCTTCCAGCGCGGTTTGTCCCAGATAGTCCTTCAGCCGTTCGAGCGTCTGCATAGCGCGGGAGAACGTGACGTTTCCTTCGCGCGTCTCACAGCTTTTCGCCTCCAGCAGCGCTTCATATGCTTCCTTTGTCCGGTCAAGTTCGGTGCGCAGGGACTTGATCATTTCATTTTCCGCCGCCTGCGAATCCTCTTCGGCCTGCGCGGCTTCGTCCAGCTTTTCCGTCAGTTCGTCCAGCTTGTCCTGCAGTTTCTGATTTTCTTTTTCCAGCGCGATCTTGTCGTCCTGCAAGGCACGGTTCTCATTTTGCAGCGCCTCGGCGTTGGAAAGCGCGCTTGTGCTGGCGGCATTCAGTTCGGAAATCTTTGCTTCAGAGGAATGTGTCTGCAAAATCAGTGAGATCAGAACCAGAATGAATGCTGCACAGAACAAAACAGCCATATACCGAAGCAGCGCGGATTTACGCTTTTCGCTCAGCGGCTTTCCGGTTTCCGGGGCAGCCTGCTCCGGCTGCGGGGTTTTCTTTTCGTCCATCAGTGTTGCTCCTTTTTGCGGATGGTGTGCAGCGCGTCGTACAGCTGCTGCAGATCGTCCTGCCCATAGTATTCCAGTTCGATGCGGCCTTTGCGTTTACCGGAGACGATACGCACCTTGCGGCCAAGGCCGGCAGTCAGTTCCTTTTCACATTCAGCCAGATAATCGACCCGCGGCGGCTGCTCCTTGACGGGCTGCGCCTGCTTGGTAAGCTTTTTGCAAAGCGCCTCCGTCTGCCGGACGGAAAGACCCAGCGCCATGACCTTCTGTGCGATGGACAGCTGCTGCGCCTCATCCTTGACGGGCAGCAGCGCCCGCGCGTGGCCGGCGGACAGGGAACCATCCTTGACCAGTTCCAGCACAGCAGGGCTGAGGCTCAAAAGCCGCAGCGCGTTCGCAACCGCCGGGCGGGATTTGCCCACACGGGCGGCGGCCTGCTCCTGCGTCATTTCGTAGGTACCCATCAATTCCTGATAGCCGAGCGCCTCTTCAATCGGGTTGAGGTCTGATCGCTGTAAGTTTTCAATCAGCGCCAGTTCCATTGCCTTTTTATCATCAGCTTCAATGATCACGACCGGCACGTCGGATAGTCCGGCCAGCCGTGCCGCACGCCAGCGGCGTTCGCCTGCGATGATCTGATAAAACCCGGATGGCAGCTTGCGGACCGTCAGCGGCTGGATAATGCCGTGCATGCGGATGGAATCCGCCAGGGAATCCAGTTCTTCCGGGTTGAAGGTTTTTCGCGGCTGAAGGGGATTTGGTTCAATTTTTTGCAGCGGCAGCGTCACGGCGCCTTCGCCGGGCGTGTTCGGCTGCTCGTTAAAGTCTTCAATCAGGGCGCCAAGACCCTTGCCAAGACCTTTTCGCATTGCCATATGCGTTGCTCCTCTCACTGTTCTTTCGCAAGGATCTCCTGCGCGACTGCGTCATAGGCCGCTGCACCGCGGCTGAATTTATCATAGGCACACACGGGCATGCCGTGGCTGGGCGCTTCGGATAATCGCACGTTGCGCGGGATGGCCGCAGCAAAGACCTTGCCGGGAAAATGGCGGCGGACCTCCTCGGCAACCTGTGCGGAGAAATTCGTCCGGCCGTCGTACATGGTAAGTAAAACGCCAAAAATGGAGATCGACGGGTTCAGCCGCTTCTTAACTGCGCGGAGCGTGACCATCAGATCGGAAAGGCCCTCCAGCGCGTAATATTCGCACTGCACGGGAATCAAAACCTGATCGGCGGCGCAGAGCGCGTTGAGCGTCAGCAATTCCAGAGACGGCGGGCAGTCGATGAAGATATAATCATACTTTTCCCGCAGCGGCTCGAGTGCATGCCGAAGCGCGTATTCCCGCTTCTCAACGCCTACCAACTCTACACCTGCGCCGGACAACGCAACGTTGGAGGCCAGAATGTCGCAGTATTTTGTGCGAATCACGGCGTCTGCGGCGGGGAAGTCCTCAATCACGATATCATAGGTCGAATGCGCGGCTGTGCTTTTTTCTACGCCAAGGCCGGAGGTCGCGTTGGCCTGCGGGTCAAAGTCGCACAGAAGAACACGTTTGCCCGCCTTTTGCAGTGCGGCGGCTAAATTGACCGCGGAGGTTGTTTTTCCAACGCCGCCCTTCTGATTGACAAATGCTAAAATCTTTGCCATACCCGTTTCACACCCCTTCAACCCCATTTTGCATTCTATTATACCGGCCTGTTTCTGAAATTGCAATATAAGCACTGTGAATTTATTGTTTTTCATGTTTCACGTGAAACATTGAGTTTGAATGAATAAAATATATTCCCGGCAAACCCAGCAAAGCGGTACGAGTTCGCCGAAGATTCCTATAAAACCGGTGCACTGCGCCGGGCCGATGTAGGCATCGGCCCCTACGGAACTGATATGGACTGCATCAGAAATTTTGAGTTACTTCAATCTTCGTGGGAAAAGTCCAGAAAAGCCGAAGGGCTGTTGTAATACGAGTTTTTTCTTGACAAGCGTATCGTGAAAAACGCCCTTCCCCCGGTGATACCGAAGTAAGAGCGTTTTATTTTCTATAATTTAATAGGTTCTAATCACAGCCTTGACCTTACCAATGATTTGGGCATGATTGCCGTCGATGGGCTGATACGCCGGGTTTTCCGGCAGAAGCCAGATCTGGTTTCCGTCCTTGCGGAAACGCTTGACCGTTGCGGAATCCCCAAGCAGTGCAACGACAATCTCTCCGTTGTCCGCAGTCGGCTGAGAGCGAACGACAACTCTGTCTCCGTCGAGAATCCCGGCGCCGATCATGGAATCACCCCGGACACGCAGCGCAAAGCAGCCCGCTTCTCCGTCCCACGGCAGATAGCCTTCAATATTTTCAACCGCCAGAATGGGCACGCCTGCCGTGACCACGCCGACGACGGGGATGCGGTCAGCCCGGTGGGAATCGGCAAGGGTGATCGTGCGTTTTTTCATACCGTCCATTTCAATCAGTCCATCCTGCCGCAGTGCGTTCAGGTGGTAATGTACGGTCGCCGTGGATTGCAGCCCGACGGCAGCGCAGATCTCGCGCACGGAAGGCGCATATCCGTTTTCTGCTGCGAATTTTGTGAGGAAGCAAAGAATTTCTTCCCGTTTGCTGCTTGTTCTGCCCATCTTGACAGCCCCTTTAATCTTAGTACTTACACTATAACACAGACCGGTTCAAAATGCAAACGTTTGTTTAAAATTTATAAGCCCTCAAGATTGAATTCCGGGATGTAGTCTGCTGATGCGGCGGAAAAGTCCTGTGTATAGCCGTTGTCCAACTCCAATAGATAGAGATAGGACAAAACAGCATCATATTCGTCCTGCGTGATGCGTCGGTCAAAGGGCGGCATTTGCTTTGCATGACCCATGGGGACATATTGACTCATCAGGCTGACCAACACGTCTTTTTTCGGAAAATGGTCCGCAATCCAGTCCAGGACGCCGAGTGAATTGTCGATACAGCCTGGCAGCACCAGATGGCGGATGATGACCCCGCGCGTCATCTGCTCGTCTTCTATCACTGCGCCTCCCACCTGCCGGTACATTTCCAGAATGGCGGCGGACGCAATCTGCGGATACTCCGGCGCGGCAGAGAGTTCCTTTGCAAGCGCAGCGTCGGAGTATTTGAAGTCCGGAAGATAAATATCGATCAGCCCATCCAGTTCACGCAGTGTCTCAACCGATTCATACCCACCGCAATTATATACGACCGGCACAGGCAGCTTCGGCGTGAGTGCCGGGAGGATGGACGGCAGAAAATGCGTCGGCGTGACAAGATTGATGTTCTGACAGCCCTCGTCGATCAGCCGCTCGAACGCGGCACGAAGTTTTTTCGTGGAAAGTTCCCTGCCAAAATTCTCTTGGGAGATCACTCCGTTCTGGCAGAATGCGCAACGCAGCGTGCAGCCGGAGAAAAACACAGCGCCGCTGCCGAAGCTGCCGGAAATGACCGGCTCTTCCCAATAGTGCAGCGCGGCCCGCGCGGCAAGAATATGGTCGGGCATTTGACAGAAGCCACGCTCCCCTGCTGCCCGGTCAACACCGCATGCACGCGGACAGAGTGTGCAGTGACGATAATCCAGCATAAACTCAACTCCAAAGTTCAGACTGCTTTCCAGTATACCGCTTTTCCCAGCTTTACACAAGCGTGTTCCTGTGCTAAAATCGCTGGTATACAGGAGGTTTGCATATGAAAAAGCTATTTATGGTCACTCTGGCCGCTGTCCTTATCATCAGCGCGGCGGGCTGCGCAAAAAAAACCGCGCAGCAGGAGAATCCTGCCTCTCCCGTTCAGGAAGAGACAATCGTGCCGGAAACCCCGGCGGAACCGGAAGACTTGCAGGAAAACGTCATCCACATCACGCCGAACCAGAACGGCGCATCCGACGGCTTGGAAACAAGCTGGCTCGATGAACCGGAGACAATACAGACAGATCTCGAGGAAATCGTCAGCTGTACCTATACCCTGCCCCATTTGACGCTCGGAACTTCTGACGCGTCCGCAGCGGCAAACACCGTTTTTGACGATCTATCACAGACTGTGATCTCCTATGCGCAGGAGACGGTCTACCCAGCTGCGCAGGAAAAAGGTGCGATCGGCTATGTGAACGGCGGATACAGCATTTCCGAGGAAGACGGAGCGATTGTTGTGAATTATACGATCTCTGTTTCCTATTCCACGGAAAACGGCGATCAGCAGTTCAAGCATCTCTATACCATTGATTTGACCACCGGTGAACTTTTGAAGGAGGAATGAATGTTTCACGTGAAACATTCCACGCAGCCATGAAGGAATGCAAACGCGGCGAGACGCTGCAGGTGACAATCGAGACTGCAACCGCAGACGGAACCGGTATTGCGCGCGTAGACGGACAGGTCGTGTTCGTACCAGGTGCACTGCCGGGCGAGGCGTGTAAAATCTGCATTGCACACATCGGGCGTTCGGCGGTTTTTGCGGAACTGCTGCGTGTGGAGCAGCCGTCGGCGCACCGCGTGGAGCCGGACTGTCCCTATTTTCCAAGATGCGGCGGCTGCGCGCTGCGGTATATGGACTATGCGCAGGAATTGGAACTCAAGCGCGCGCACGTCTATAATTGCCTGACACGCATCGGCGGCCAGACGCTCTCTTCCCTGCCCATCACCGGCGCGGAACAGATCGACGGCTATCGGAACAAGGTGCAGTTCCCCGTGCAGGAGCAGAACGGAAAGCCCGTCGCGGGCTTCTTCGCCGGAAAAACGCACACGGTCATTCCGGTCGCACACTGCCGCATCCAGCCGGACTGCGCCGACCGTATCCGCGCAGCCGTTCTGGACTGGATGCGCAAATACAGCATCCGCGCCTATGACGAAGCCGCGCATACCGGCTATATCCGGCACATTTATATCCGCTTCGGCGCGGAAAGCGGCCAGATCCTCGTCTGCATCACGGCAAATACGCAGCAGCTGCCGAAGAAAAAGCAGCTTGTCCAGACACTCCTCGCTGCCGAGCCGGGCATCACGACGATTGTCTTCTCTCCCAACACGAAAAAAGGCAATACCGTGCTTGGCACGGAGTTCCTTCCGCTCTACGGCAGCGGAACGATCACCGATACGCTCTGCGGGCTGCAGTTCCGGCTCTCTGCACCCGCGTTTTATCAGGTCAACCACGCACAGGCTGAGCGCCTGTATAAAAAGGCCGCTGCACTGGCCGGATTGACCGGGACTGAGACGGTACTCGACCTTTACTGCGGCACGGGCACGATCACGCTCTGTCTTGCGCGGCACGCGAAAAAGGCCGTCGGCGTCGAGATCATCCCGCAGGCGATCGAGGACGCGAACTATAACGCCGCACAGAACGGCATGGACAACGCGGAATTTTACTGCATGGATGCAGGCGCGGCCGCGAAGCTGCTGGCTGAGCGCGGAGAAAAACCTGACGTAATCGTCGTCGATCCACCGCGCAAGGGCGTGAGCGCCGATGTGATCGAAGCCATTGCCGCCATGCAGCCGGAACGTGTCGTCTATGTCTCCTGCGATCCGGCTACCCTCGCCCGCGATGTCAAGCTGCTTACCCAGACCGGTTACACCCTCCGCTCTGCCGAAGCGGTCGATCTTTTCCCCAGATGCGCACATGTCGAGACGGTATGTTTATTGTCCAAACTAAATGCAAAGCAACATATCGAGATTGAGATTAAGACGGACGAGCTGGATTTGACTGCTGCGGAGAGTAAGGCCACTTATGATGAAATCAAGGGGTATGTACTGGAAAAGCATGAATTGAAGGTGTCCAGCCTGTATATCTCCCAGGTTAAGCGGAAATGTGGTCTGGATGTGGGACAGAATTATAATCTGTCAAAGAAGGAAGATGCGAAGGTGCCGCAGTGTCCGCCGGAAAAAGAGGCGGCGATTATGGAGGCACTGAAGTATTTTCAGATGATTCACTAAAATGATATTGCTGTAAAAGGGGCTGTCTCAAAATAACATTTTCTAAAAAATAGCCAAACAAAAAAGCCGTGAAAATCCGATAAAGCTGGATTTTCACGGCTTTTTCCAACGTTTGACGAGGGCTGTTCTCTTGCGATCCGCATTTTGAGACAGCCCCCTTTAATATATGTTCTTTGGGGATGTACTAATGTTGCAAATATAATGTCTATTAAAATTCCTTATTGTCCAATTAAGTATAATTAAATCTCGAAAATTCCAATATGTATATTGCGTTTTATAAACATTAATGATATACTTGACAAAATGGAGTGGATATGCTATGAAAGATGAATTATTTACAGTTGCTCAAGCAGCTGAATATTTGAAAGTATGCGATAAAACGGTACGGCGAATGATTGCCTCTAAGGAACTTGTTGCTTCCAAAGTAGGAAGTCGAAGCTGGCGCATCCGTAAAGATGACATAGATGCCTATCTAAACGCCACCAGTACGGGGCAGGAAGGAGCAGATACCATTGAGTGAAGAACTGATTCAGCGTAATTTGATAGAAGCTCCTGAAAAAATGGGCGATTGGAATTTCTACAATATTGGCGCTACTACATTAAAAGCTCTTAAAGGAGCGAAGATTATTCCCGATAAAGACTATGAGGCATATGAGGGAAAAAAGCCGGATGCCTTGATTGTTAAAAAGCCAATTATTATCGGAGCTATCGAGTATAAGACTCCTCAGGAGTTGCGAACCGAAAAGCAGATTGCTAAAGCTATTGCACAAGAAATTGGGACAGCCCAGATATTGCAGGCAAAAGTTTACATTGTTACTGACGGCAAGAAAACTTTTTGGATTAACCCCGCTACCGGTCAAGAAATTCTACAGGAAGATGGTAGCCGCATTACATTAAATTTTGACAAGAGTAGCACAGAGTGTATTACCCTCATCAATAAGATTCGAGCCTCTATTAATGCTACCAATAATCAAATCAAGGCTGCTGCGTCTGTTGATCCTCTGCCTCTGGCCGAAAAAGTATGGCAAGATTTATGGGCTGTTTCAGGAGCTACACCTGAAAATTGTTTGTACACCTTTGTTGAGATTTTCATCTTCAAATACCTTAGCGATTTAGGTGTTTTGAAGGGAATGTATTCATTCTATGATTTGCTGGGAAAATACTCTGGCAATAATGAGAATGAGGTGCTTGAATATTATGCTTCCACGGTACGAGTAAAGATTAAAGCTCTTTTCCCTGGCAACCCGAAGGACAAAACTACCATTATCAATGGAACAATTTTTGTATCCAAAGATGACAAGGCTGTTTCTGGATATGCGACTGTTTTCCACAAAATTCTTAAGCGTTTTAATGATTTTGGGACTTTAGAGAACATAGACTACGACTTCAAAAGCAAGCTGTTTGAAACATTCTTGAAAGAATCAATCAGTAAGAAAAATTGGGGTCAATACTTTACACCCTTGAAGGTAGTTCGAGCTATTGTCAATATGATAGACATCACTCCGGGTATGAAGATTTGCGATCCGGCGTGTGGCGTCGGAAAATTCTTGCTTGAACCGATTCTTCACGATTTGCACCGATTCTATAAAGTGGAGGATGGAGAGTTAAAGCCCCAAATTATGCTGAGTGGTTTTGACAAAGGATTTGATAAGGACGAACAAAAAACAATCATTCTTGCTAAAGCAAATATGCTGATTTATATGTCTGGTTTGCTCCGAGAGCATCCAGAAATGACAGATAAATTTGCTAAACTTTTTAACGACACGTTTTTGCTTCAAACCAACTCGATTCTTGGAACCTTGGCAAAGCCTGTCCATGATCAGTATGATCTGATTTTAACGAATCCGCCGTATGTTATGAGCGGAAGTAGTAATTTGAAGGAAGAGATTTCCAAGGATGATGCACTCAAGAAATACTTTTCTGTAAGCGCAATGGGCATCGAAGGTTTGTTCATGGAATGGATTATTCGTGCCCTCAAACCAAATGGAAAAGCGTTTATTGTCGTGCCTGATGGTATTATGAACCGCAGTAACGACAAAAAGCTCCGTGACTTTATATTGGAGCAGTGTGAAATTGATGCTGTCATCTCTCTTCCGTTAAACACTTTCTTCACAACTAACAAAAAAACTTACATTCTTGCTCTGACAAAAAAAGCACCTGTTATGGTGGATGGTGTGCCTACGCTTCAGCGCCAAACCTCCCCAGTATTTACCTATTTGTGTTCGGAAATCGGAGAAACTCGTGATGTGTACCGTTTTGACATCGATCAAAATGATTTGCAGGTTGCATCTGATCTTTTTAATATGTTCAAGGGTGCGAAAACGAGCTTTGCAAACACATTGAACATGATTGGTGATCGGAGATGCAAAATTTCGAGCATTGATGACTTTTACAACGGAACTCATTGGTGCGTGGAACGATGGTGGAATCACGAAGAACGGCAGGCTCTTGGTATCGAGGAAGAATCCAAGACAATCGGAGTAAATGACTTTAGAGTTTTACTTGCTGATACGATTAACACATTGTCTGAACTTGATGAACCATTGGCTGAAGTTGAAAAAAAAAACGATGAGGGCCTTCAGTTTTTAGAAATCCCCATTACTCAGGTGTTTGATATTGTTCGTGGCGACGGAAAATATACTCGAAGCTATGTACATGAACACACTGGTGAGCATCCATTATATTCTGGCAACACATTTGGACCATTTGCTCAGATCGATTCCTATGATTATAATGTTCCGGCATTGACATGGGCAATAGATGGTTTAGCGGGCTACATGATGATTCACAGATCACCTTTTTCCGCAACCAACCACCGTGGAATACTCCTACTGAAAGACACAAATATAGACCTGGAGTACGCAAAATATACCTTGGAACCTATTTTTAGAGAGCTTAAAAAAGGGCGGCAAGGCGATAATGGAGAGAATGAGTACACATCATTACCACCATTTATGATTCAATCTGTAAAATTTGCTATTCCGGTAGACCATGACGGAGAGCCTTGGCTTGAAAAGCAAAAAGAAATCGCCGCAGGTTATGTAACTTTGGAACAAACCAAAGAAACTGTTGTTGAACAAATTGCAAATCTCTCACAGGTTTCTGTTGTGCCGAATTGTGATGAATATGCGATCGAATATTTGCCTTTGAGTGAGCTATTTGACACAATTAAAGGAAAGTCAAAGTACACCAAAAAGTACGGGAATTTACACTCAGGCCCTTACCCGGTCTACTCGGCATCAAGTCAAGGGACACTGACCCATTTAGATACCTACGATTATGACGGTCGTTATATGACATGGTCAACAAACGGATTTGCAGGTACGATTCTTATTCTGAATGGCAAATTTTCCATTAACGGAGATCGTGGAATCTTGGTTCCTAAAAACGGGCGTCAAGATTTGGACTTCGATTATATGAAATTTACATTAGAACCCATATTCCGAGAGCTGGCTAAAGGTCGAAAAGGCGATAACGGAGAAGATGAATTTACTAAACTATATCCTTCGATGTTAAGCGACATTATGGTACCAATTCCTGTCGATGGTAAAGGAAATATTAGCCTTTTACTTCAAAAGGAGATTGCCCAAAAGTTTATATCAGTACAAAATAGTCAGAAAGAAATTATTGAAAAATTGGATGCACTGATATCCAAGAAAATTTCCATGTAATCAAAAGGAAGCGCTCATTTTATTTTGAGCGCTTCCTTTTTACTTTCGCTTTTTCTTTTTTGCTCCATGGTAAGGCTGTGACCGAGCTTTCCCCCTCATATTGTTGGGATTCTTCAGTAGCTTGGACAGGCTCAGTATTCGCAGAAAAGCAGAAAAATCCTCGGATGAAATTTTTTCAAAAGGAATCTGCATTTTATCACAGAACTCATGGATCATAGCTTCTGTGTCGGTCCCCATCTGTATGGCCTGTTCAAAATTCTCTTTAACCTCATCCAGTGTTGGCTGTGGGTCGGCTGTGGTCTTGTCTTTCAAATGGGCTTCCCGTATATCCTGGACAATGCTGTCCAGATCATCATGAAGAATATGGCTGTAAAAATCGTTCTCCTGTACCTGACCCAGTTCCAGCGTCCGCATATATAGATTATTTTCTCCCGGTGCGTGTTCTTTCAGAATGGTCTGCCGGGTAGCTTCCAGAATCAGATTCATCTGGTTCACCCGCATATCAGCGATCCGGTCAATTAAGATTTCCATATCAACCATCAGCCGCAAAAAATTCGGATGGGTCGCCAACTCACAAAGCAGGCGGTTGTTGATTTTTCCGCTGCTTAATAATACAACCATATTATATTTATACATTTGACGGCACAAAGGTTGTTTCAAGCGAAGAAAATTACTGGAGTTACAGTAACTGCCTGTATGCGTATGATGGCAACGGCATCGCTGTTCACGACGGAGGCATGGGATATCTGCACGTTGAATACGTTTCCCTGTTTTCCATGACAGACAATCGGCTGGAGTGGGCAGATACGCTTATGAGTACAGAGGAATGCAGCTATGAGGACCTGCGCGCGTTCCTGGATGCCTTAACGCCGATAGACGACTTCATTCCAATCACAGACGATTCGTATCTGACCAATTAATGAAAACGGCAAATTGCGCTGCGGGGGTCCCCAAATCATGCAGGTTGTGCCAAAGCAAATATGAAAGTCCCAGGTCATTTGACCCGGGACTTTTTATGTAAAGAAACCCCGGCGGGACACGTCTGCGTCCTGCCGGGGAAATTTTTTCTCAGCCTGCGTCCTCTGAAACGCTGGGGGTTTCGTAGGTTTCGATACGGCGGATGTGCGCGCCGAGTGCGGTGAGTTTGCCGACGATATCCTCATAACCGCGCTCGATGAAGTGCGCGTCCTCAATGAGCGTCATGCCCTCGGCGCACATGGCAGCAATAACCATTGCTGCGCCTGCGCGCAGATCACAGGCACGGACCTCGCAGCCGTGCAGCGTCTGCACGCCGTCGATAATGGCGGTCTTCCCTTCTACCTGAATGTTTGCGCCCATGCGGCCAAGTTCGGCGGTGTAGCGGAAGCGGTTGTCATAGACGCCCTCGGTCACAAGACTGGTGCCGACTGCAGTAGCAAGACAGACCGTGATCTGCGGCTGCATGTCGGTCGGGAAGCCGGGATACGGCATGGTCTTGACGTTTGCGCGGTGCAGCCGGTAGACCGATTCGACGCGGATGGCGTCGTCATATTCCGTGATGTCCGCGCCGATCTCGCGCAGCTTTGCAGTGATGCAGTCGAGATGCTTCGGAATGACATTCTCGATCAGCACATCGCCGCCGACAGCTGCCGCGGCTGCCATATAGGTGCCTGCTTCGATCTGATCGGGAATGATGGAATAGCAGCCGCCGTGCAGCGCCTTGACGCCGCGGACCTTGATCACGTCGGTGCCTGCGCCGGAAATCTGCGCGCCCATGGCGTTCAGGAAGTTCGCAAGATCCACGATGTGCGGCTCTTTGGCGCAGTTTTCGATAATCGTCATGCCGCTGCAAAGCACTGCTGCGAGCAGGATGTTCATCGTCGCGCCGACGGAGACAATATCGAGATAAATGTGGCCGCCGCGCAGCCCGCCCTTCGGGGCGTCGGCGCAGACATAGCCGCCGGCCTGCTCGACCATGGCACCCATGGCCTCGAAGCCCTTGATATGCTGGTCAATGGGGCGGACACCGAAGTTGCAGCCGCCCGGCATGGCAACATGGGCATGACCAAAGCGGCCAAGCTCTGCGCCGATGAGGTAATACGACGCACGGATGCGTCGGACGAGTTCGATGGGAGCAGTTGCGTTGCGTGCACGGGTGCAGTCGATCTCGAGTGTGTTGCGGCCGTAGCGGCGGATCTCCGCGCCCATATCGCGCAGAATCTCCAGCAGCAGCCGCACATCTGAAATATCCGGTACGTTTTCGATCCGGCAGGAGCCGCTGACGAGCAGTGTGGCCGGCAGGATTGCGACCGCCGCGTTCTTGGCTCCGGAAATGGTCACGGAGCCGGAAAGCTTTGTGCCGCCTTGAACGATGTATTTGATCAAAATGTAGTCCCTCTTTGGTAGCGTCAGTTGACACTAAGAGTGTTTGCAGAAACGCGTTATGTTAACAGAGCCAAATTCGGCCGCTTCTAGAATAGCACACCACGGCAGGAATGTAAAGGAAAATGACAATTCAGCAACAGAAAATCTTCAGATTTTCTTCATAATTCGACAAGTTTGGACAGCAGGATTATTTTTCCGCCGTGATTTCGCGCGTAATGCCGTTGATAAAGAAGCTTCCGGCGTCCGTCTCGACCAGCCAGACCGGCACAAAGCGGATACCGGTACCCGCCTGATCCGACGGCAGATAGCCCTGCGTGAGCGATGTCACCGTGCTTCCGACCCAGCCGAGCGCGTCGCGCCGTGCCAGCAGCTGCGCCAGCGCATCAGCGGCGGAAATGGCCTCCTGCTCTGATACGCGCGTGATGGAACTGCCGCCGGTGTAAAACGTGCCCTCGACCGCCGTGAGATGCTCGTCCATATAGGTCAGCTCCAGAAGACTGCCGAGCACAGGGACGCCGAGCAGCGTCTGTGAGGCGCAGATACGCACAGCGCCGCTTTCTGCCTGCTCGCGTGTGAGCGACTGGTATTGAAAATCCATGGCGTGCAGCAGCTTCTCTGCGGCTTTTTCCGGATTTCGCACCCGGCTGCCGCCGGTCAGCGACGCGGAAAAGCCGCCTGTGCGTGTAATGTGGAGCGTTCCAAGATCGGATTCATAGGTGCTTTCAAAGCCGGACGCACCTGCGGGCGCGGTCTTTGCACCCAGAAGCGCCTGCGCAGCCGTTTGTGCGCCGTCCTCGGAGAGTTCGACAATATAGAGCGTGGGACTGCGCGGCAGTTCGTCCAGATCAATGGAAAGGTCATAGCCCTCGTAAAGTGTCTTGAGTTCCTGCAGCATCTGCCGCTGTTCATGCGTCTGTGCAAGCCGGTTCGGCACGACAATGCAGAGAAGCCCCAGCGCGCAGAGCGTCAAGACAAGAAGAATCAGATTTTTCATGCGTGAAGCGCTCATAGCGGCTCCTCCTGATGGAAAATTTGAGTCAGTGGTGCGATGGATACGGCGGAAAGCAGCTGTTCTAAAGAGGTCTTCGGCGAATCTGTATGGATTTACCCACTTGTTTGTAGGGGTCGATACCCACATCGGCCCGCTGGGAAATTGCGAATTCGCCTAAGATTCCCGCAGAAACGGTGCGTTCTGCCGGGTCGATGTGGGCATCGACCCCTACGATTAACAGCGAAAAGCCTGCGGATTCGCATCGGACTATCGCTTTTCGCAATTACCTGCTGCGACCTCTCAGGCGCTCCCGCGCCAGTGCATCGTGGGCAGGTACATATCAAGCTTACTCCGTCTCCCAACCGGCGGTGAGTTCTCCTCCGGTGCCTTCTGCGTACAGAAGGCGGAGCGTTTCGCCCTTCGGCAGACACGCCGCCGCCTGTGCAGCGGGCAGAAGCGCTGCGGGTGTTGATGTGGCTGTGTAGCTGCGGTACAGAACGGAGGCGCGTGTGATCTGCGTGCCGTCGAAGCGAATCTCGATCCCGCCGCCGCGCGGCGCAATCTCGACGCCGGACAGATAATAGCCGAAGGTACACACGGCGCTCTGGCCGTCTTCAGAATAGCTTTGCAGATAGACCCGCGCCTCGCCGTAGCTGTCGCCGGTCAGACGGCTGAGAAGACTGCGCGCAGCCTCAATGCGGCCCAGCGCGTCGGCGGACGCGCTCTGGAAACGGTCGTCTGATTGGAGAATCTGCAGGTCGATTCGGCCCTGCGCGCTTACGCGCAGATGCAGGCCGGTTTCGGTAAAGGACGTCGTGCCGTCGTTTCCGACGAATCGCGCGTCACCGTAGGGATTGATGCCAATTTGGGTTGCGAGAGCGGAAATGAATCTGGCGTCGCACGGGTTCGTGCCGAGGCCCGTGCAGACGGCGGCGCTCGACGCGCTGATAAGCGAGAGCGGATCAAGCGCGCTGTAAGGTGCAGCGTCCGATTCAAAGGCGAAAAAGCTGCCGTCCGGAACGGCGGCGGAGAGTTCGGCGGCAAGCGTCTCGGCGGAAAGCGCCGTTTGTGCGCGGTAGCAGCTGCCGCCCAGCAGATACAGTTCAACTGTCTCACCATTCAGCGCCAGCAGGTACCACTGCGCGTCCGCACCCTCCGGTGCGCGCACGTTCAGCCACGCGCCGAGCACAGCGGGTGAGATGGTTCCCGGAAAGCAGAAGGCTGCGCCGGGGCCGCGCAGCGCGGCATAAAATGCCGATTCAGTGCACGCCTGCGGCGTTTCGGCGCTCTCGAGCGCCTGTGCAAGTAACCCGCCGTACTGACCGTAAAGCGTGTCAAGAGCGGCAAAGTCATACTGTGCGCTTTGACGGCCTGCCTCAGTGCTCAGCGTGACGGCGATGGGCTGCGCCGCGCCGATGAACGCGCTGCCGGTGGCGGGCGCAGTGTAGGTCAGTTCTGCCTCGTTCAGGCCGAACAGACCCGCAAACGGGCGCAGCGCACTCGCCAGCCACTTGGTCTGCGTGAGCGTTTTCGTCGGCAGACACATGATCGCAAGCGTCACGTTGACCAGCACGAGAAACACAATCAGAATATCCTTCCCAATCTCCAGCAGCCGGCGGCCATGCCCGGCGGGGCCGGGTCTTCGTTCCTGCTTCATGCCTGTGCCTCCGCGGCGGGCATGGTGATGAGAACCGAGGTGCCCTTGCCATATTCGGATGAAATTTCGATGCGGCCCTTGTGCTGGTTCAGAATCTCCTGCGCGATGGAAAGGCCCAGGCCTGTGCCGCCGGACTCGCGCGAACGCGCCTTGTCCACACGGTAGAACCGGTCGAACAGACGCGGCAGATCCTTTTCCGGGATGCCGATGCCGTTGTCGGTCACGCGGACAAAGACATTTTTGCCGCTCGTGCCGACGAGCATGTCAATTTTGCCGCCGTCGGGCGTATACTTGACGGCGTTGGAGACGATGTTTGTGATGACCTGCTCGATGCGCTCCCGGTCGCCGTTGACGTCGGGAATCTCACCCTCGCAGGTGAGCGTCATGGTGTGGTGGTGGTTCTGTTCGGCATTCAGCTTCGCCGCGTCATAGACATTCTGCACGGCTTTGAGGAACGGGAAGCGGGAGATATTCATCTCCATCTTGCCGTAGTCGATCTTGCTGAGCGTGAGCAGATCCTGCACGATGCGGGTCATGCGGTCGGCCTCGCTGATGATGACGTTCATGAAGTTTGCGCGCAGTTCCGGCGGCAGTTCGTCGCCGGTATCGACGATCGTTTCAGCGTAGGATTTGATGTTGGTCAGAGGTGTGCGCAGTTCGTGCGAGACGTTGGCGACGAATTCGCGCTTGAGTTGTTCGCTCCTGCGCTGCTCGGTGACATCGTGAATGACAACGAGGACGCCGCCCTGTGCATGGTCGGACGAGAACGGCGCCATGAACAGTTCCAGTTCACGCTCGCCGACGGTTTTCTGCGTTTCGATATACTGCGGTCTGCGCAGCGTCAGGAGCGTGTCGAGTTCCGCCTCCTTCGAGAAAATTTCGTCGAAGGTTGTCTGACCGGACAGATTCTGCGCCAGCATCTGCGTGGCGGCAGGATTATAGTGAATGACGGTTCCGGAGGTGTTGAACGCGACGACGCCGTCCGTCATGTGCAGGAACAGCGTGGAAAGCTTGTTGCGCTCGTTCTCCGCCTCGGAGATCGTATCCTGCAGAACCTTTGCCATGTGGTTGAAGTTCTGGGTCAAGTCGCCGATCTCGTCGCGGCTGTCTACCGTGACGCGGTTTGCAAAGTCCCCTGCCGCGACGCGTTTCGTCCCGACGGTCAGCGCACGGATAGGCGTAATCAGAATCTGCGACAGCAGGAAGGACAAAATCACACAGATCACCAGGCCCAGCGCCAGCGCGCGCAGGATGATGATCAGCAGTTCGCTCGTCAACGCATCGACTGTGGCGCGGTTGTCGCGGATGTAGGCGATATACTGCGCGCCGTCCGATTCGACGGGGACGGCCAGATCCATATAGTTGTTCGTGACCGAACTGCTCTGCCCAACCGAGCCGTTCATGGCGGACAGAATGTTCTGCGTCATAACAACGGTAGTGCGCTGATTGGAACTGTCAAGCACGGAGCCGTTCTGGTCGAGAATGTAGACGTTGCGGCCCGTAATATCGATGCCGAGTCCGGCCTGCGCCATGAGAAGCTCCTTCATCTGCGCGGGCGCGTTGTCCTCCGCCGAAAGCCTTTGCAGCTGGCTGATGAATTCCGGGGTAAACGTGCCCTCCATCTGCTCATAGAACTGGGACACATAGAAATTGCCGACGCCGCTCATCAAAAACGCGCCAGTCGTCAGCATCAGGGCCAAAATCAGGATCACCATGATCATGACCATCTTCATGCGCAGGGACCGCATGGCCGTCCCTCCTCTCTCGCGCGGGGAAATGCGTTATCCCGCGAAATAATAGCCGACGCCGCGCCGGGTCAGGATATATTGGGGCTTGCCGGGATCGTCTTCGATCTTTTCACGAAGCCGCCGCACCGTCACATCGACCGTGCGCATATCCCCGTAATAGTCATAATTCCACACCCGCTGCATGAGATCTTCCCGGGAGAAGACCTTTCCACGTTCGCGGATAAGATAGGAGAGAAGGTCGTATTCCTTCTGTGTCAGATCGACCGGCGCACCGTTTTTCGTCACCTGATAGGTTTCGGGGTTTAGGCACAGGCCATTTGCCTCAACGGTATTTGCCGTGCCGGAGGCCTGCGCGGAAGCGTATTCCATGCTGCGGCGGCGGATATTCGCCTTGACGCGGGCCATGAGCTCCTTCATGGAAAAGGGCTTGGTCATATAGTCGTCCGCGCCGGTCTCGAGTCCGAAGACCTTGTCCATTTCCTCCTCACGGGCCGTGAGCATGATGATGGGCGTGGTGCGGTTTTCGCCGCGGAGCGTTTTGCAGATGTCAAAGCCGCTCATTTTCGGCAGCATGACGTCCAATAAGATCAGATCCGGGTCCTTTGTCTGCGCAAGCAGCAGACCCGTCTCGCCGTCGAGCGCCTCGAGCGTTTCATAGCCCTCGCGCTTGAGATTGAATTTCAGGATCTCCACGATTGCGCGTTCATCCTCTACGATCAGGACTGTCTTTGCCATAGTGTATCCTCCTGTTTCTTAAACCGGGCGGCGAAGCGCCTTCGGATAGTGATTTTTGAGTTGGTTTCCGTCGCCCTTTGCCCAGCCGAGCGAAAGACCGTCCGCCTGCACGAGCGTCCAGCCGCGCTTGTCGGACGGCAGCACGTCGCCGGACAGATACCGGGCAAGCAGCGGGTCGGATTCTTCAAGCGAGACGCTGCTTTCCAGCGTTTCCAGCCACAGCGCCCACGCGTGTGCGGGCGCAAAGCGGTTTTTCAGGACTGCGCCAAGCTCCAGCCCCGCGCGCAGCACCCGCAGCCCCTTTACCTCCGGCAGCGCCTGCGGGACGAGATAGCACACGTCCCCGAACCGCAGCAGCTTCCCCTCCGGCAGTGCAGCGCCGGTCTGGCCGCGGAATGCCGCAAGTTCCGGCGGGCATTTGGCCGCGGGTTCCGGTGAAAGCGCCGCAGGCGCTTCGTCTCCCGTCCTGCGGAGCACGGCGGCATAATGCCCCTCGCCCAAGAGTCTGTGCGGCCAGAGCCGGAACGTATGCTCCAGTCCCGGCGCGGGGTTTGGCTCCCAGTCGGGCCTGCCGGGGGAAAAGAACGGTACATCGAGTTTTTCCACAGAAAAATCGGGATTCTTCCACAAAAACTCGGAGATCACACCTTCGTTTTCCACAGGTGAGAATGTGCATGTGGAATAAACCAGACGGCCGCCGGGGCGGAGCATGCCTGCCGCCGAGGCCAGAATTTCCAGCTGCCGGTTGGCACAGATGGCGTTTGTGTCCTCCGTCCAGTCAGTGACGGCGGCCTCTTCCTTGCGGAACATGCCTTCGCCGGAGCATGGCGCGTCAACAAGAATTTTATCAAAATACCCCGCGAAGCGCTCCGTCAGTTTTTTCGGGTGCTCGTTTAAAACCAGCGCGTTGGAAATGCCCAGCCGTTCCATGTTTCCGGATAGGATTTTTGCGCGTTTGGCGTTAATCTCATTGCAGACCAGAAGCCCCTTCCCCAGCAGCTTGCCTGCCAGCTGTGTCGATTTCCCGCCGGGGGCTGCGCATAGGTCGAGCACGCGCTCGCCCGGCTGCGGGTCTAAAAGTTCCGCCGGGGCCATGGCGCTCGGCTCCTGCAAATAATAAAGCCCCGCCGCGTGATACGGCGATAAACCGGGCCGGGAGGCTGCGTCATAGTAAAACCCCGTCGGGCACCATGGCACGGGAGCGAGCGAAAAGCGGGACAGATCTCCCGTAAAGCCGGCTTTCAGCGGATTTTTCCGCAGACCGGTGCAGAGCGGCCGGTCGAAGGACGCGAGAAAGTCCCCATATTCGCTTCCCAAAAGCGCGCGCATCCGCGCAGCAAAGCCCTCCGGCAGCATCGCAGGTGCCTCCTCCCCAATTTACATAGTTATCAATATTATAGTGCATTTCCCCGGAAAAGGCAATGCCGTCGATTTCAGCTTCTATACAGCGGACAGCGGTTCAAACCGGCCCGCAGCCTTAGCAGCTAACGCCGGAAAACGTGCAGTGCAGAACAGACAAAGAGTTTTTTGCAAAAAACAGACAGAATGAACAAAATAACTTTGATTTATGCAGCAATTTATAGTATACTGAATACAATGGTTTCCGTCCTCGCAAGCGCGGGCCATAAAAACGGAAGGAGGGCGAAAAACTTGGAAACGAATTACGCGATTGAGATGTTGAACATCACAAAACGTTTCCCCGGAATCATCGCCAACGACAACATTACCCTGAAGCTGAAAAAGGGAGAAATTCATGCCCTGCTCGGCGAAAACGGCGCGGGCAAATCGACGCTCATGAGCGTCCTGTTCGGTTTGTACCAGCCGGAGGAGGGCGAGATCCACAAGGACGGCCGCAAGGTCGAGATCCGCGACCCGAACGACGCAAACGAACTCGGCATCGGCATGGTGCATCAGCACTTCAAGCTGGTCGAGTGCTTCTCTGTCCTCGACAACATCATTCTCGGCGTTGAGCCGAACAAAATGGGCTTCCTGCAGAAGCAGGACGCGCGCAAAAAGGTTCTCGCGCTGTCTGAGAAATACGGTCTGCACGTCGATCCCGATGCAATCATTGAGGATATCACCGTCGGTATGCAGCAGCGCACCGAAATTCTCAAAATGCTCTACCGCGACAACGAGATCCTGATCTTCGACGAGCCGACGGCCGTTCTGACGCCGCAGGAAATCGAGGAACTCATGCAGATCATGAAAAACCTCGCGGCCGAGGGCAAGAGCATCCTCTTTATCTCCCACAAGCTGAACGAGATCATGGAGGTCTCCGACCGCGTCACCGTTCTGCGCAAGGGCAAGTGCATCGGCACGGTCGAAACTGCGCATACCACGGCGGAGGAACTGTCCGCTATGATGGTCGGCAGAAACGTCAATTTCCATGTCGAAAAGGGCCCGCTTAAGACGGGCAGCGAGGTTCTGTCCGTCGAGCATCTGACGGTCGCCGCCAAGGTTCACAAGAACAATGCCGTCAAGGACGTGTCGTTCCGCGTCCGCGCGGGCGAGATCGTCTGCATCGCCGGTATCGACGGCAACGGCCAGACGGAACTTGTTTATGCCTTGACCGGACTGGAGCCTGCCGTGAGCGGCAAGATCACACTCGAGGGCAAGGACATCACCCACGCATCCATCCGCCAGCGCAGTCTCATGGGCATGAGCCACATCCCCGAGGACCGCCACAAGCACGGGCTTGTGCTCGACTATACGCTTGAGGACAACATGGTGCTTCAGCGCTATTTTGAGCCCGAATTTACCGACAAGGCCGGCTTCCTGCGCCGCAAGAACATCCGCGCCTATGCCGAGGGCCTGATTGAGCAGTACGACGTGCGCGCAGGTCAGGGCCCGGTGACACCGGCGCGCAGCATGTCCGGCGGCAACCAGCAGAAGGCCATTGTCGCCCGTGAGATCGACAAGCATCCCGAACTGCTCGTCGCGGTTCAGCCCACCCGCGGTCTGGATGTCGGCGCCATTGAGTACATCCACAAGCAGCTTGTTGCCCAGCGCGACGCGGGCAAGGCCGTGCTGCTTGTCTCGCTGGAACTGGACGAGGTCATGGACGTGCCGGATCGCATTCTCGTCATGTACGAGGGCGAGATCGTCGGCGAACTCGATCCAAAGTCCACCACGCAGGAGGAACTTGGCCTCTACATGGCTGGCGCCAAGAGAGATGAGGTGAAAGCATGAAAAAGAATCTTCTGAAAAACAGCGCCGTACAGACGCTGGTCGCGTCGCTGATCTGCATCGTGCTGGGCCTGTTCCTCGGCTATCTTGTTCTGCTGCTGATCAACCCCGTTGGTGCGGGCGACGCAATTCTGACCGTTATCAAGAACTTCTGGACGTACAACCGGCAGGCCTCGCAGGTCAAGTATCTGGGCAATACGCTCGTCAAGACGGCACCGCTTCTGATGTGCGCGCTGTCGATCCTGTTCTCCTATAAGGTCGGCCTGTTCAATATCGGCGCTGCCGGTCAATACTGCATCGGCGCGGCGCTGAGCCTGTACGCAGCGCTGGGCCTTGGCTGGAGCTGGCTGCCGTGCATGCTGCTCGCCATTCTCGGCGGCGCGCTGCTGGCCGGTATTTCGGGCCTGCTCAAGTCCTACTGCAACGTCAACGAGGTCATTTCCGGCATCATGCTCAACTGGATCGTGCTGTATCTGACCAATATGCTTCTTACGCTTGTCAAAGAGGACGCCAGCCCCTATACGAAGGTTCTGGCCAACACCAACGCCTCTGCGGTGCTGCCGTCGCTCGGCCTCGGCGCGCTGTTCAACAAAAACCAGTATGTCGGCCTTGCAATCCCGCTGGCTGTCGTGATGGCAATCGTTGTGTGGATCGTGCTCGACAAAACGAAGTTCGGCTACGAACTCAAGGCCACGGGCCTCAACAAAAATGCTGCGAAATACTGCGGCATGGCGGAAAAGCGAAACATCATCCTGAGCCTGATGATCTCCGGTGCACTAGCCGGTCTTGGCGCGGCGATGCTGTACCTGACCAGCTATGAGCAGTGGCAATGCTCTTCCTCTTCCGTTCCGGCCATGGGCTTCAACGGCATCGCAGCTGCCTTCCTTGGCGGCCTGAACCCCATCGGCTCGATCTTCGCCTCGTTCTTTATCCAGCATATCACCGCAGGCGGTGCGTATGTCGATAAGAGCATGTACTGCGCGCAGATCTCCGATCTGATCTCTGCGCTGATCATTTACCTGTGCGGCTTTGTGCTGTTCATGAAGAGCGCGATGAATACCATCGCCGCCCGCCGGGAGGAAAAGGCCATTGCAAAGGCCAAAGCCCTGGCGGAAGCCAAGAAAGGAGGCGAGGCGGAATGATCCTGCTGCTTCAGTATACGCTGATTTTCGCGTCGGTCCTGATCCTGGTCGCCCTCGGCGGCTGCTTCGCAGAGCATTCCGGCGTCATTAACCTCGGTCTCGAAGGCATTATGATCATGGGTGCGCTCGGCGGCGCGCTGACGATGCGCTATGTACCGAATACAGCCCCGGCGATTGTGATGCTTCTCGCGGTCATCGTTGTCTCAGCGCTGGTCGGCATGGTGTATTCCTGCCTGCTTGCTGTGGCGAGCATCAACTTCAAGGCCGACCAGACCCTCGTCGGCACGGCGCTGAACCTGCTCGGCACCGCCGGCGCAACCGTTATCGTCAAGGCCATCAACACCGCTGCCAACCCCGACGATGTTTCGTCCATCGTGCAGTACGGCGGCGCAAAGAGTGCGCTGCTGGTATCCATCGGCTCGTTTGAATTCAACTGGTTCATGCTCGTGGCGTTTATTGCGCTCGTGTTTGCCTATGTGACGCTGTACAAGACCCGCTTCGGCCTGCGCCTGATGGCCTGCGGCGAGCACCCGCAGGCAGCTGCCAGCGTCGGCATCAACGTCTATAAGATGCGCTGGGCAGGCGTGCTGATTTCAGGCGTTCTCGGCGGCATCGGCGGTATCGTCTTCATTACCGCGGGCGTTTCGGAGTGGCGGTTTGAATACGGCGTGGCGGGCTTCGGCTTCCTGTCCCTCGCCGTTATGATCTTCGGCCAGTGGAAGCCGCAGCGTATTGCGCTGGCCGCGCTGCTGTTCGGCTTCTTCCGTGCACTCGGCAATGTCTACACGGGCTTCAGCTTCCTCAAGGCGCTGAACTTGCCGAGTTCTCTGTACAACATGCTGCCGTATATCATTTCGCTCATTGTGCTTGCCTTTACGTCCAAGAATTCCCGCGCGCCGAAGGCCGAGGGTATTCCCTACGACAAGGGCATGCGCTAAGCTGCATTCGTTCTCTGCCTCCGGCAAGTTCATACGGACTTGCCGGAGCCTTCATTTCAAGCACATCAAACTCAGGAGGATTTTGTTCTCATGCGAATGGTTGATCTCATTGAAAAAAAGCGGGACGGCGGGATTCTGACCGACGACGAGATCCGCTTTATCATCCAGGGCTTTACCGACGGCTCCATCCCCGATTACCAGATGTCCGCTTTTGCCATGACGGTGTTCTACAAGGGTATGACCGATCACGAAACCGCCGTCCTGACGGACGCGATGATGCGTTCGGGCGACACAGTGGATTTGAGCCGGTTCGGCGATAAATCCGTTGACAAGCATTCCACCGGCGGCGTCGGCGATAAGACGACGCTGATCGTTGCACCGATTGTCTCGAGTCTCGGCGGCAAGATGGCCAAGATGTCCGGCCGCGGCCTCGGCCATACGGGCGGTACGGTCGATAAGCTGGAATCCATTCCCGGTTATCAGACGACGCTTTCGGCAGAGGCCTTCATGCAGCAGGTCGAGAACGTCGGCGTAGCCGTCATCGGCCAGTCCGGCAATCTGACGCCCGCCGATAAAAAACTCTACGCGCTGCGTGACGTGACCGCGACAATCGATTCCCTGCCGCTCATCACGTCGTCCATCATGTCCAAAAAGCTGGCCGCAGGCGCGCATTCCATCGTGCTGGATGTCAAGATCGGCTCCGGCGCGTTTATGAAGACGCTTGAAGACGGACAGAAACTGGCAGAGAGCATGGTGCGCATCGGCAAGGCCTGCGGCCGGAACGTCGTGGCAGTCATGTCCAACATGGATATTCCGCTCGGCTTCTATATCGGCAATGCGCTCGAGGTGCGCGAGGCGGTTGAGGTCCTGCGCGGCCATGGCTGCCCGGACCTGACCGGCGTGTGCATTACACTGGCGGCCAATATGCTGCACCTGTGCAATGGCTGGTCCATTGAAGAGGCCACGAAGCAGGCGGAAGAAGCCATTAACTCCGGCAAGGCCTTTGAGCAGATGAAGCGCTGGATCGCCGCACAGGGCGGCGATGCGCGGGTGCTGGACGACGTGAGCCTGCTGCCGCAGGCGTCGGTGCAGTACGAACTCAAAGCGCCGCAGACGGGCTATATCCACCATATGGACGCGCAGAAGATCGGCGAAAGTTCTGCCATTCTCGGCGCGGGCCGCAAGACGAAGGACGACGCCATTGACTTCGCTGCCGGTATCGTCCTGAAGGAAAAGACCGGCGCAAAGGTCGAGCAGGGCCAGACGCTGGCTGTTCTGCACACGAACCGGCCTGAGACGATTGCCGACGCCGAACGCGTCTTTTTGGAAGCCATCCGCTGGGGAACCGACGCGCCCGAGGCACAGCCGCTGATCTACGGGATTGTAAAGTAAAAAGAGGAGAGAAAGAGATATGTCAGATGTGATCGTCATCGGTGTTGCCGGCGGAACCGGCAGCGGAAAAACCACGCTCGTCAAGGCTCTGATGAACCGCTTCGGCGACAATATCAGCGTCCTCAGCCACGACAATTATTACAAGCGGCACGACGAGATGAGCTATGAGGAGCGAACCCACCTCAATTACGACTGCCCGGACGCGTTCGACACCGATATGATGATCGAGCATCTGCGCATGCTCAAAAACGGTCAAGCCATCGACTGCCCGACGTATGACTATACCATCCACAACCGCGCCGACGGGGTTCTGCACATCGAGCCGCGCAAGGTCATCGTGGTGGAAGGCATTATGATCTTCGTCGAGAAGGCGCTGTGTGATGAGATGAACATCCGCATCTTTGTTGACGCCGATGCTGACGTGCGCCTGTGCCGCCGCATCCGCCGCGACGTGAAAAAACGTGGACGCAGCATCGATTCCGTCATTGACCAGTATCTGACCACCGTCAAGCCCATGCACGAGCTCTATGTTGAGCCGAGCAAGAAAAATGCGAATCTTATCGTCCCGGAGGGCGGCAAAAACCTGATCGCGCTCGAGATGATCATCAACCGCATCCAGCGGCACATCGACGGAAACGCGGAATAAAAAACTGCCCGGAACTGCCGGCTGACAGTTCCGGGCACACTTTATCATGACGCGCCTGCCGCTGAAAAAACGCGCCTCGCACAGCGGAAACTGGGTCTGCCGTGCGGGGCGCGTTCGGTTTTGATTTGCTTTGCTTTTACTTAGACGAGGTCGGGTCGTAGTTGCGGCCAAATTTGAGGTCTTCAAACTTGATCGTCGCGCTTTCCGGGTGCATGGGGCGCGAGGCGGACTTAGCCGGCGCGGGTGCGGGTGCGGGGGCAGGCTTCGCCTCAGGTTCACTGCCGATCAGCTTTTCCAGATTATCGGAGATCTCTGTTGCGATTTTCTCCGCATCTTCGCTGGGAACGGGCGCGGTCACAGGTTCCGTCCGGTCGGCCTGCCAATCATAGGGACGTTCGTGGGCTGGTTCGGGCTGCGCGGGGGCGGACTCCTTCGTCAGATCCCGGGTCTTGAGCGTCTCAAGCAGGCCCAGATGGCCCTGAATATCGCGCTCGACCACAGAGATGAAATTCAGCGCGGTCTGCTTGGCGTAATCGAGCCGCTCCTGCTCGGCGTGGATCTGCTGGTTCAGCTGCGCAAGCTGCACGTTTGCGGCGTTGACCTGCGCGTTGGCCTGTGCATTTACCTCTGCGTTCTGCAGCATCGCGGCGCAGCGCGCCTGCGTTTCCTTGAGCATCTGTGCACTTCTGGCCTCCGCGTCAGCTGTGGCTGTAGACTGCTTCGTCTCCTGCGCGCGGTATTCCTCCAGCTTTTCAACCAAAATCTTCATCTTGGCCTTGAGCACGGAATTTTCCTTGTAGAGCGTAATATAATCTTCCGTCAGCGGCTCGAGAAAATCATCGACTTGCTGCATGTCATAGCCGCCAAAGACGGCCTTGGAGAAGGTTTGCTCCTGAATTTCCTGCGGTGTGAACATGGAAGCTGCCTCCCTGTGTAAATTAGAGATAGACGCCGTTGTTTTCCAACTCGTCGATGAGGTCGCCGACGATATCGACGTTGTACGGCGTGATAATGTAGGTGCTGATGGCGATCTTCTTGATCTTGCCGTCAAGTGCATAGGCGCAGCCGGACAGGAAATCGACCAGACGGCGTGCGACATCCTTGTTGGTGGATTCCAGATTCAGAACGACTGCATGCTTGCTGCGCAGATGCTCCGCAATGTCGGATACGTTGTCAAAACGCTCCGGTTTGACGAGCACAACCTGCATCTGGGCCGTGGTGTGAATGTTTACGACCTTGCCGTTCGATGTGCCTGCGTTGTTTCCGCCGAGCGTGCGGCGGCCCGCAGAAGAGGTGCTGCCGGTCGCGGAGAAATCGTCGCTGTCCAGATCGAAGCTGGTGTTATAAGAGGGCTTCGGCGCCGAGGACGAGCGGGAGGGTCTGCTGGGGCGGGCGTCGTCGTCGAATTCATCAAAATCGTCGTCGTCTTCTGTATACGGCTTCGTGAGCTTCTTCAGGTCATCCATAAATCCCATTGTAGTGTATCCTCCAGAATTGCTATTCTATGTAATTGGGTCGTGTCGGTCAGACGTTATAATTCCGCTTGCCGAAGATCGCGGTGCCGATGCGCACCATGGTCGAGCCTTCAGCGATAGCGTCGGTAAAATCGTCGCTCATGCCCATCGACAGGCATTCCATGGACACATTATCGTATTTTTTCACCCTTATGTCAACAAAAAGATTGCGCATTTCGGCAAAATATCTGCAATTTTCACCTGGAAATTCGCTCACGGGCGGAATTGCCATCAGTCCCTTGAGCGCCACATGCGGAAAATCCGCCATGCGGGCGGCAAGTGCAGCGGCTTCGGCCGGCGTAAACCCGGATTTGCTTTCCTCTGCACCGATGTTGACCTCGAAGAGAATGTTCTGCACAACGCCCACTTTTTCCGCCTGCTTTTCGATGCACTCCAGCAATTCCGGCCGGTCAACAGACTCGATGAGATCGACCACGCCGACGAGATACTTGACCTTATTGGTCTGCAGATGGCCGATGAAATGCAGGGGCTTTCCCGTGTACGCGCCCAGCGGGCGCTTGGCCTGAATTTCCTGCACGCGGTTTTCGCCGCAGCAATCGACGCCTGCGGCGACTGCCTCCTTGACGCGGTCGGCGTCGTTCATCTTCGTCGCGGCGCAGAGCAGAATTTCAGACGGGTCGCGCCCGGCCTTTTTTGCGGCATCGGCCATTTGCGCACGGATATTCGCAATATTTTCAGCAATCGTAGACATATCAGTTGACGACCTTTCCATCGTATAGATTTTTCGCGTTGATAATCAACTCGTCACCCGGCCAAAGATTGTTGGTCGAACTGGTGTCGAGTGTGACGACGTAGCTTTCGCCGGTATCGTGGAGGATGGTGATGGGCTTCCACTTGGCGAGTGTTCCTTCGAGGATATACACGCCCGTCTGACCATTTTCGACACGGACGGCGGATTTCGGGACGCGCAGCCCGGAATAGGACGTGAAGACGATCTCCGCCGACTGCTGCCGCAGCAGCGTCACGTTCTGCAGCGCCCGGTCGGACGACAGCACCAGCAGCCGGGAACCCGCCTCGTTGCCGCCGAGGCGCGCCACGCGCATGGTGACCGGCTGGTAATAATCGCGGGCGAACGTCAGCGTAGCGCGGTCGCCCTCCTCCACGCCGGAAAGTTCGCTTGCGGGCACGACGCAGGCATAGTACCACGTTGCAGACGTGACGAGCCTGCCGATGGCGTTGGCATCCGTTTCGTCCGGCTGGACGGACTCAAATTCTGCGACAGTCATTTCCATCAGCCGTTCCGGCGTCAGTACGGATTCATAGCCGTCAACAGCGGCAGAAAAGGTTCCGGCCTTGCCTGCAAGGATGGCGCTGGTGTCGCCCGCAGACTGCGCCTCGAGCGTCTCAAGTTCTGCCTGCAGCGTGCTGATGCGCGCCTGCAGCGAGCCGCTGTCCGAGTCGCTTCCGGTGCGCCGCAGGATCAGGCCCTTGAGTTCCGGCGACAGGTCGGAGACGGAGTTCATGTCGCGCAGCGCCAGATAGCGGCTCAGCTGTGCAAGATCGCCCGCGATGTCCGCGTCGAGCGCGGCCTGATCGTAGACGCTGGAAACAGCGCTCCATGCGTACTGAAGCTGCTCGATCTGGCCGGACAGTTCATCGATGCGCGTCTGGCGGGTCTTTGCATCCTCGGAGCGGTAGCCGGTGGCGACGGTGTCGTTCGCGGCCACATGGGCGCCCTCGGCGCAGTTCAGAACCGTTGTGCCGTATTGCGAATACAGAAGTTCCTCCTCACGCACGACAAAGCCGGAGGCGTAATAGCCCGCCCCGGCTTCGTATGGTGTGACGGTGGCCGTCATGAGTGGTGCATAGAGGCTGCTTACCACGTTATAGCCGAAATACGCGGCGATCGCGGCAAGCAGGATCCAGAGGATAACGGTAAAATAGGATTTGCCTTGCTTCATAGTGCTCCTTCAGGTAACCCGGCGGGAGCGGAGCGGTGCTCAACCCTGCGTCAGGTGAACGGGAACGGCGGGCGTCATGGTAGACACCGCGTGCTTATAGATCATCTGCTGCCGTCCATCGGACTGCAGCAGGATCACAAACTGGTCGAAGCCCGTGATAATGCCGCGCATCTGAAAGCCGTTCATCAGAAAAACGGTCAGCATCGTGCGGTCCTTGCGGGCCTGGTTCAGAAAAATGTCCTGATAATTCTCTGTTGGTTTTTGCATGGGTATCGGCTCCTTCTCATTTATATGGGAACCTCTGACTCAATGGCCTTCGGCCATAGAGCCAGAACTTCCTTGATCTGATACCCATATCGTACCATATTCAAAGCGCGGAAAAAGGAATATTCTGTCGAGCGGCGGAAAGAACCTCCGAAAAATCTTCCGTGCCTGTCATCCGCAGCCAGTGAACGTCCGGGTTGCGCCGGAACCAGGTCAGCTGCCGCTTGGCGTAGTTGCGGGAACGCTGCTTGCAGAGCGCGGCGGCTTCGTCCAGCGAACACGCGCCGCTTAGGTACCCGAAGAATTCCTTATAGCCGATAGCCTGCATGGCCGTTGTTTTCGGACTGACACCGAGGGCAAGCAGCGCGCGGATCTCGTCCAGCAGCCCGGCCGACAGCATATTCTCGACCCGCAGGTCGATGCGCCGGTATAAGGCGGCGCGATCCTGATAATCCAGACCAATCCACACGGGCCGGTAGCGCGGCGGGACGGCCTTTGTTTCCAGATTGTGCTGCGTGATGGTCTTGCCCGTTTCCTCATAAACCTCCAGCGCGCGGATGACGCGCTTTTCGTCTGCCGGGTGGAGCCGCGCGGCGGCCTCCGGGTCAATTTCGCGCAGCCGAGCCAGCATGGCCTCGCCGCCCGTTTCACGCAGCTGCGCCTCGAGCGCTTCGCGCCTGCCGGTCTGCGGGACAGGTGCGAACGACCGGCCTGCAATCAGACTGTCAACATACAGCCCCGTACCGCCCGCAATGACGGCGGTTTTGCCGCGCGATAGAATGTCCTGCACGCACGCGTCCGCCAGCTGCACATATTTCCCGGCGGAAAAATCCTCGCCTGGCTCAACCATGTCAATTAAATGGTGGGCAACGCCCTCCATTTCTTCTTTTGTGGGCTTGGCCGTGCCGATATCCATGTGCTTGTAAATCTGCATGGAATCGCAGGAGACGACCTCGCCGTCATACAGCTTCGCAAGCTGCACGGCAAGCTTCGTCTTGCCGGAAGCCGTCGGGCCGACGACGCAGATGATCCTGTCCATGTTCAAACCCTCTTGAACTGCTTTTCCAGCTGCCGCTTCGTGAGCGTCACGCAAACGGGGCGGCCATGCGGGCAGTATTTGATATCGTCGCGGGACAGAACCTCCTGCACGAGCCGCCGCAGTTCTTCGTCAGATGTCTGCCAGCCGGCCTTAATAGCCGATTTGCAGGCGATGGTGTGCAGCAGATTGTCGCGCAGGCTGTCCGGGTCAAGTGTTTTTCCGGCCAGCAGATCGCCGGCCAGTTCCTGCAAAAGCGCTTTTGCGTCCTCCACGTCCACGTCGGACGGGATCTGCCGGATGAGCACGTCTCCGCCGCCGAAGTCCTCCGTTTCAAACCCGCAGCGCTCCAGAAGCGCCTTGTTTTCCAGCACAGCTGCGGCCTCTTCGCGCGAAAGTTCCGCGGAGACGGGGGCCAGCAGCAGCTGGGCCATGATGGGATGGTCTTCCTTTTTGAGCGCCTCAAAGCGAATGCGCTCATGCGCGGCATGCTTGTCAATGAACAGAACGGCTTCGCCCTGCTCAATAATAATATAGGTGTGCAGCGCCTCGCCGATGATACGGAAGGGCTCTTCCCTGACGGCAAATTCCTGCTGCTGTACTTCAGACGCCTTGACCGGTTCCGGTTTCGGCTCCGGTCGTTCTGCAGGCTTCGGTTCGGGCCTTGCCTCCGGCCGCGGCTCGGGCTTCGGCTCCGCTCTGACCTCCGGTTTTGCTTCCGGCTTTGGAAGATCAAAGGCCTGCTGCGCAGGCGCAGGCTCGGAGCGCGGCAGCTGCACCGGCGAGGCCAGCATCGGCTGCTCCTGCTTCGGCATGGGCTGCTGTGCGGCCTGGCGGCGGTATTCGGATGCCTGCATGGTCTGATAGAAGCCGGGCTTCGGCGGCTGGACGATTTTGGGCTGTGCCTGCGGCTGCGGTGCGGCCTCCTGCTTTTTCTCCGGCGTTTTCCATTCCGGGCGGCCAGCCGCTCTGGAAAGCGTGGACAAAACGGCATAGTGTACCGCATCGAAGACCTCACGCTCGGACAGGAACTTGACCTCCGTTTTGGCCGGATGAACGTTCACGTCCACAGCCTGCACCGGCATGTCAATTTCCAGCACGCAGGCCGGAAAGCGGCCTACCATGATCTGGTTGCGGTACGCCTCTTCCACGGCGGCGGAGAGCAGACGGGACTTGATATAGCGGTTGTTGACGAAGAAGCTTTGCCATGCGCGGTTTCCGCGTGTGGCAGTCGGCTTTGTGACAAAGCCGCGCACGCGAAGCTTTTCCCAGCTGCCGTCAACCGGCAGCATATTGTTGGCAAGTTCCCGGCCGTAGATGGCGTAGATCGCGGCCATGCGGTCGCCCTGTCCGTCGGTGTGCAGCTGCTCCTGGCCGTCCTTCAAAAAGCGGAAGGAGATCTCCGGGTGTGCCAGCGCCTGCTGCTGCACAACGGAGAAAACAGCGGAGGACTCCGCCGCGTCGGATTTCATAAACTTCATCCGCGCAGGCGTATTGTAAAATAACTCCCGCACCAAAATCGTCGTGCCGCATGGGCAGCCGACAGGCTCCTCAGACAGAACCTTTCCGGCTTCGAGATGCAGGCGAACGCCGTTTTCCGCGCCCTGCGCCCGCGTGAGAAGATCGATTTTTGACACGGACGAAATCGCGGCCAGCGCCTCGCCGCGGAAGCCAAGCGTACCGATGCAGGCAAGATCCTCTTGCCTGCGGATTTTGCTCGTTGCATGGCGCAGAAATGCCGTGCGGGCATCAACGGGGTCCATGCCGCAGCCGTCGTCGGTGATGCGCAGGAAGGTCATGCCGCCGTTTTGTAATTCTATTGTAATGTTTTTCGCACCCGCGTCAATGGAATTTTCAACCAGTTCTTTGACGGCGGACGCCGGCCGCTCGACGACCTCGCCTGCGGCGATGAGATCGGCGACATGGCGGTCAAGCTGAATGATCTTCGGCATAAAGCCCCTCCCAATCAGAAGTTCAGCTGCAAGAGCCCAAACGACAGCGCGTTGACAATGGCATGCAGCGAGATAGATGCCCAGATCGTCCCGGCCTTTTCATACGTCCAGGCCAGCGCGACGGAGGCGGGCAGATACGGAATGCAACTCAAAAGCACCTTTCCGGCGGGATAGAGCATGAAATACTGCCAGTTGTGCATGAGCGTGAACAGAATAACGGACACGAGATACGCCATGACGCGCGACGTCGGCTGAATGGAGCCGAAGACAAGTCCGCGCACAAGCGTCTCCTCAATGATCGGCGCAAGGAAAACCGTCACGGCCAGCATGACATACTGATTGTCGGAAATGAGCGAACCGACCGTCTCGTTGTTGTAGATCGTAAAGCCGGGAGCCAGCCTGGAAAGCGCGAACTGCAACACCCATGTGCCTGCATAATACATCGCAAAGCCCAGAACCAGCGCCTGCACAAAGTTCCAGAATGAGCCGCCGAAAAACGACTGCCGCAAAAATCCATGGAAAATCAGCAGAACCGCCAGCAGATTCACGGCAAAATAGACGATGTTCATCGTCAGCGCCGTCATGCCGAGCGAGAATTTCTCGTTTGCCAGCTGCAAAAGCAGATTCAAAATCAGCAGATAAAACGGCAGATAGAGCCACCCGGCGATCGTTTCAAATTTCGTCAGCCGGTAAGAAATCGAATGGGACGCTTTGCGGGCCATAGACAGCCTTCCTTTCCGGTAAAGGCTCCCCTTGGGCACAAGGGGAGCTGGCGCGTAGCGCCTGAGGGGATTTGAATGTAGCGAACTTCGGAGCATTCTGAACAACGCGGCCCATCCCCTCTGTCATTTGCTTTGCGAATGACACCTCCCCTTACCGCGCGGGGCGCGGCAAGAGGAGGCTTTTCGCCTCTTTTACAGCATCTGCTTCAGCTGGTACAACTGGTTCAGCGCCTCGATGGGCGTGAGCGTTTCGACGGTGATGGACTCCAGCGCGCGGCGCAGTTCATCCGACTGCATATCGAGCATGGAAACCTGATCGGACACGGGTGCAGCCGCGGGCTTTGCGCGCTCCGGCGCGCCGGATTCGAGATCCTTGAGGATTTCCCGCGCGCGCGTAATGACCCGGTCGGGAATACCCGCCAGCTTGGCAACCTCGATGCCGTAGCTGTCGTCTGCCGCACCGGGGACGATCTTGCGCAGGAAGATCATGTCCCCCTGCCGCTTCTTGACGGCGATGTTGAAGTTTTTGACGCCCGGCAGTGCCTGCTCGATATCCGTCAGTTCGTGATAATGCGTGGCGAAAAGCGTTTTCGCGCCCAGCCGCTTGCGGTCTGCTGCATATTCGAGCACGGCACGGGCGATCGCCATGCCGTCAAATGTCGATGTGCCCCGCCCAATTTCGTCGAGAATCAGAAGTGAACGCGGCGTCGCGTTTTTGAGAATATCGGCGACTTCGGTCATCTCGACCATGAACGTTGACTGGCCGGAGGCCAGATCGTCCGATGCGCCGATGCGCGTAAACAGCCGGTCAACAATGCCGATGTGTGCCGACTGCGCCGGGACAAACGAGCCCATCTGCGCCATGAGGACAATGAGCGCCACCTGCCGCATGTAGGTCGATTTACCGGCCATGTTCGGGCCGGTGATGATGGCCGTGCGGCAGTCCTCACTGCCAAGCAGCGTGTCGTTCGGCACGAACAGCGCGTTTTTGAGCATCTGCTCGACGACCGGATGACGGCCCGCCGTGATCGATACGGTATTGCCGAGATCGACCTCGGGCTTGCAGTAATGATTGTGAACGGCGACGGCGGCAAAGCTGCACAGCACATCCAGCTGCGCGACGGCCTGCGCCGTCTGCTTGACGCGGGCGGATTCTCCCGCGACAAACTGCCGCAGCGCCACAAACAGGTCATATTCCAGCGCCACAATGCGGTCCTTGGCCGTCAGAATGGTGCTTTCCAGTTCCTTCAGTTCTTCCGTGATGTACCGCTCACCGGTCGAGAGCGTCTGCTTGCGGATATAGCTGTCCGGGACAAGATTCAGCTGACCCTTTGCAACCTCGATATAATAGCCGAATACACGGTTATAGCCCACGCGCAGATTCCGGATGCCGGTCTTTTCCTTTTCACGCGCCTCGATCTGCGTGAGCATGCCCTTGCCGCCGGACTGGACGGCGCGCAGTTCATCGAGCTCTTTGTTTGCACCGTCACGGATGAGCCCGCCCTCGCGCAGCAGGAACGGAGGATCGTCCACGATGGTTGCGTCGATCTTCTCCTTGAGATCTGCCAGCGTGTCAAGCTGCTCAAAAAGCGTCTGCAAATACGGCGCGCGCATACCGGACAGCCGCTCCTTGACGGCAGGCAGACTCGCCGCGCCCTGTGACAGCGCGGCAAGATCGCGGCAGGAGGCTGTACCCGTCATAATGCGGGTCATGGCGCGCTCAAAGTCCGTAATTTCACGCAGGGACAGAATCAGTTCCTCGCGGTCGATGGTTTTTTTGACCAGTTCCTCCACGGCAGTCAGTCGGCGCGTGATCTGCGCGGGGCTGAGCAGCGGCCGCTCCATCCACGCCCGCAGCAGACGGCCGCCCATGGCGGTCTTCGTCTTGTCGAGCACCCACAGGAGGCTCCCGCGCTTTTCCTTTGCGCGCATCGTCTCCGTCAGTTCGAGATTCCGCCGCGCGGCAAGGTCAAGCTGCATGAACTTGCCTGCAATGTACAGTTCCAGTTCCCGGATGTGCGGCAACTCGTTTTTCTGTAAATCGCGCAGCGTAATGAGAAGCGCACCCGCGGCGGCAATGACGCACGGCATATTCGCAAGACCGAGCACCTCCGGCGACTGCCCGAACTGCGCCGTCACGGCAGCCTCGCACAGTGCAGAGTCAAACTGCGCGTCCGTTCCCAGATTTACGCAGGTGTGGAAGCGGTCGCGCAGGAAATCTGCCAGCGCGTCGTCCTCCGCCGCCGTGCCGCCCAGAAGTGCCTCGGACGGCAGGAAGCTGCCGAGTTCGTTCTGCGCGTCCTGCATGGCGTCGGCGCCGGAAACCTGCGTTGCGCTGAATGCGCCGGTCGATACGTCGCAGAAGCAAAGGCCGTATGTACCGGCTGCGCCGTAGACGCAGGCGTAATAATTATTTTTGGATTCCACCAGCATCGAACTTTCCGTCACGGAGCCGGGCGTTACGATGCGGATGATGTCGCGCTTCACCAGCCCCTTCGCCAGGGCAGGGTCCTCCATCTGCTCACAGATGGCGACCTTGTAGCCCTTTGCGACCAGCCGCGCGATATAACTCTCCGAGGAATGATACGGCACGCCGCACATGGGAATCTTATCCTCCGCGCTTTTGTCCTTAGCATGGTCGCGCGAGGTGAGCGTCAGGTCGAGTTCACGCGAGGCAATGCGCGCGTCCTCCTCGAACATCTCATAAAAATCGCCCAGCCGGAAAAACAGCAGGCAGTCAGGATTACGCTCCTTGACCGCATAATACTGCTGCATCATGGGGGTGAGTTCGGCCATAAACAAAACCTCCGGGTTTTCTCTTTTAACGTCTGAAATTATGCTTTCGGCAAATCCATATGCACTTACGCATTCGTTTGTAGGGGCCGATGCCCACATCGGCCTGTTGGGAAGCTGCAAATTCGCCGAAGAATACCGTAAAAACGGTGCATTCTGCCGGGCCGATGCGACGCCCGCAGGCTAGTTTCGAGGCGCAACCGCGCATCGCGCGGCTCTTAGCGCCGAAGATGGGCATCGGCCCCTACAAAGCCCGCACCAGGGTGCTGTGTTATCGGAGTTCGCCTACAAGGCTCCACGTCGTGCAGCCCGTGATCGTCACATCGAAAAACTGCCCAATCAGGCTGTCGTCTCCCGCGAAGCGGACGAGTCTTCCGCCCTCGGTGCGGGCGGTGAGCATGTCCTTGTCGCGGCCGTCGCAGAGCACGCGGACGGTCTTGCCGACGTAGCCCTGATGAATTTCCAGCGAAATGCGGTTCTGCACATCGCAGAGCCGGTCAAAGCGGCGGTTTTTCTCCTCCTTGGGTGTCGGATCGTCCATTTTCGCGGCGGGTGTACCCGCGCGCGGGGAGAAGATAAAGGTAAACAGCGCGTCATAGCGCACGTCTTCAATCAGGCTGATCGTGTCCTCGAATTCGTCCTCCGTCTCGCCGGGGAAACCGACGATCACGTCGCTGGTCAGAACCAGATCGGGCATGATCGCGCGGCCATAGTGCGCCAGCTTCAGATATTCTTCGCGGGTATAGTGCCGGTTCATGGCTTTCAGCACCCGGTCGTTGCCGGACTGGAAGGGCAGGTGGAACTGCTTGGCGATCTTGGGGTATTTCGCAATGGTATCAAAGAGTTTTTTGCTTGCGTCCTTCGGGTGGCTCGTCATGAAGCGCAGCCAGAACTCGCCCGGCAGCTGTGCGATCTCGGCCATGAGGTCGGCAAAATCGACACCGAGGCCTAAACCCTTGCCGTAGGAATTGACGTTCTGACCTAAAAGCGTAATGTCTTTATAGCCTGCCGCGATGAGGCCCTTGACCTCTTCCAGAATCTCCTCGGGCCGTCTCGAGCGCTCCCGTCCGCGGACATACGGCACGATGCAGTACGAACAGAAGTTGTTGCAGCCGTACATGATCGACACCCATGCCTTGAGATCGGACGAGCGCACGACGGGGATACCCTCTGCAATATTGCCCGCGGAATCGTCCACGGCAAAAATGCGCTTATTCGTGCGCAGCACGCTTTGCAGCAGTTCCGGGAAGCGCCATAATTCGTGCGGATTGAACACGCCGTCAACATGGCGGTAGCTGTTTTTGATGCGCTCGACGACTTGCGGCTGGCCCATCATGCAGCCGCACAGGAAAATTTTCTGTTCCGGATGCCGGGCCTTGGTGTGCACCAACGCGCCGACGTTGCCGTAGACGCGCGTTTCCGCGTGTTCGCGGATGGCGCAGGTGTTGATGACGATGCAGTCCGCGCCCTCTTCGGTATCCACGATCTCATAGCCGCTTGCGCGCAGCATGCCGCGGATACGCTCGGAATCCGCCTCGTTCTGCTGGCAGCCGTATGTATCGACAAAGGCCCGCGGCGTCCTGCCGCGCGAGGCCCAAAGGGCTTTGATCTGTCCGCAGACAGCGGCTTCCTTTTCCAGCGCCTCCTGCGGGATTACAACGGGTTTGCGTTCCATGTACGTTTCCTCCGAACTGCGTAACTTAACAATTTATTATAGCAGATTCCATGTAAATTTGCAACGGATGAAAAAGCCCCTGCAAAACCGCCCGCGCCGTGTGCGCAGCAGTCTGTAACATTATATAAATAAGGCTTGCTGGAAACAAAACAAGATGCACCCAAGGCTCCCCTTGGGCCCAAGGGGAGCCTTAAGACGCGTCCTTGTGCCTCTCAAATTTACTTACCCCTATATCTAGTCACAGCCCCGTGTCATATGACGCGCAATGTTACAGTTAAATTACAAACCCCCCGAAACGCTTGACGAAACGGGGGCGGTGCGGTAAGATGCAGATACAAATTACACAGGGGGCTTTGCTCCGATGTGTAAAATTTAAACAGGAGGAAATCCAAATGAAGAATCTGAAAAAGGTTCTCGCGCTGGTTCTGGCCGTTGTCATGATCATGGGCACCGTCGCCGTCGCCAGCGCAAAGGACTACGCGGATATCAAGGCTGACAGCGATTACGCCGAAGCAATTGATGTCCTGTCCAACCTCAACATTCTTGATGGTTTCAAGAATGGTGAGACGTACAACTTCCAGCCGGATGGCTACTTCACCCGTGCTCAGGCAGCCAAGATCGTGGCGATCGTCCACAACGCGGCTACCAACGGCAAGATCAAGGGTCAGGATGCTATCTCCAGCCTGTACAGCAACGCACAGAACCCGTTCGTTGACTGCAACAACTCCTGGGCGCTGCCCTTCATCAACTACTGCCGCATCACTGGTCTGGCTGACGGCATGACCGCCACCACCTACGCTCCCGAGCGCAGACTGACCGGCGTGCAGTGGCTGAAGCTGATGCTCACCACCCTGAACTTCGACACCGCCAAGGAAGGCTACACCGGCACCGGCTGGGACATCAACGTCCTGAACCGCGCCAATGAGCTTGGCCTGCTTGCTGGTCTTCCCACTGGCTGGAAAGCCATCGAGAACATCAAGCGCGGCGAAGCTGCTCAGATCCTCTACAACGCGCTGACCACGAGCCTTGTCGAGTATGGCCAGAACATCAAGGGCTACAATCCCACGGTTGCGGCTGGCAACTTCCTCACCAAGGCGTTCGTCGCCAACGAGTCCGTTGTGTCCACCGGTGTTCTGCTCGCCGCCAAGATGGGCGTCGGCATCACCCGTACCACTGACGCATTCCGCCGCCCGGGCTACAAGTGGAGCCATGGCACTTGGAGCAAGTTCTACATGGACGCGCCGGTCAACAGCTACACCACCGCTGTTACCATGTGCGACATCCTGAAGAACGACATGGAGGTTCCCGAGACCTCTGACAAGCTGGTTGTTCTGAATGGCTACCGCAAGGGCGCAGCGCCCACCGATGCCGGCGCTACCACGACCGGCCAGATGTTCGCCGATGCCGGCACCGCTCTGAACTACTACGCAGTCGACGGCTACAAGTATGTTGATGTCAATGACAGAATTTACATGGAGCTTCAGCATGACAAGGCCAAGGAATGCCAGACTTGGTGGGAAGCTGCATATGGCTGGAAGTCTCCGGTCTTCGGCGGCCAGGGCGATCTGACGCAGGTCTTCAAGACCGAAGACGGCTGGGTCATCACCACTATCCACACCTTCCTCGGCGAGATCACCAAGCTCAACAAGAACAACAAGTACAGCCACGCCACCGGCGAGACTGCGGAGCTCAAGTTCTGGCAGGAAATGGTGAATGATGAGCCGCAGTACGTTGAGAGAACCACCACGGCTATGACCACCACCGACATGAACTACACTGTCGGCACCAAGGTTCTGGTTCAGGTCTCCCTGAAGAAGAGCGAGACTGTCAACCTTGACAACTCTGACTATGTCAACGGCAATGTTGGTATTGTCGCTGTTGCTGAGGCCAAGACTGGCGCTCTGACCGGTGCTTCCGATGCAAACTATCCGGAAACTGTTTCCATCGACGGCACCAAGTATCCCACCAACTGCCGCTTCGTTCTTGGCAAGGATAAAGCCATGAACATTGCGAACAATGGCAAGGTCTTCACGTTCTACCTCGACACCTACGGCAACGTCATCGGCCGTGTTGCGAACACCGATGCCAAGAGCTATGTGGTTCTCGACCGTATCTACGGCGTCCATGAGAACGGCAAGTTCGCGCTGAAGGCCGACATGTTCGATCTGGACGGCAAGGCCATCGAGGGCGCGACTGTTGCGATCGCCGGCTCCTTCGCTTCTGCCAAGGACGGCTACGACAATGCTGGTAATTACAGCAACGACAGCTATCCGTATGACAACTTCGTTTACATGGTTGCCTCGCACAACGATTCGAAGCTGACCAACGCGCTGTACTCCTACACCAAGAACGACAAGGACGTTTACACCCTGACTTGGGTCGGTGATGCGACTACGGCTACCACATTTGCTGCATACACCGCAGCTGATGTTGCCAATAACGTCACTTACGGCCATGCATTCGGCCGTCTGGAAGGCTCCTTCGTCCACACTGCAAAGCTGGCATTCATCAAGGTTTCTTCCCTGAATGGCGTAGCCATGATGAAGACCAACGATAAGGTATACAGCGGCAACGATCTCTCCCTGTCCGAGTCCACCAAGTTCGTGGTCAAGAGCGCTGGCGGCGCTGTCACGTCCTACACCGGCTACACCGCTCTGCCCGCACTGACTGCCTCCTACGTTGACTATCTCGATAACGACGGCGACGGCTTCGCTGACATCGTCTACATCGGCAAGGCAGTCTTCGCGGCTGACAATGTCACTGGTTGGGTCCTGAAGTGGACGCCGTTCAACTGGGCAAATGGCTATGACCTCATCACCGTCTATGTCGATGGCGAGCCTGTCACGGTCAACGTCAAGCACAGCACCATCGAGACTGGCGTTGATGCCAACGGCGTAGCGCTGCGTCCGGGCCTGTACACCTTCAAGACGCAGGTCGATGCCAATGGCGTGACCTACTCTGAGGTCTACATGATCGACCAGAACGCAAGCAACTGGATGGGCGAAGCTGTTGAGTCCTACAGCAACGATGCGACCGCGATCAAGGTCAAGGATGCTAACGGCTACACGCAGACCATCGGCCTGACCGACGTTGTGATCTACAACGTTCTGGCTGACGGCACGGTCGTCAAGGCTGACGCTTCCTGCATCGCCGCGGGCGACTACATCATCTACTCCAAGGTTTCCAGCATGGGCAATGCTCCGTACGCGGTGATCTACGTCCTCGACAAGACCATTCCGTACTAATTTGAGATTTCCTCTCTGAAACCCCAAAGCAAAGAGGGGGGCCCCGAAAGGGGTCCCCTTTTTCTGCACACTTGACAAACCGCAAGAACCTGCTATAAATAAAAATAACCAAGGACGCCTCGACAAGCGGTCGTCCCCGGTGAAATGCTGATTCTTAAACTATGTTAAGAAACCGTCACTTGGCCGAGTGGCGGTTTCGCCCGTTAATGCGGATCGTAATGGTCAATCCGTGCCGTTTTCGCCCGCTTGACAAATCAAAAGAGTTTGGTATAATAAAAATAACCAAGGCTCCCTCCGCAAGAACGGTTTGGCCTCTGGTTATGTTAGGGTCGAGAAATAATCACGAAACCGTCACTTGCCAGAGTGGCGGTTTCGTTTTTGCGCTACACTGGCGCGGGAGCGCCTAAAAGGCTCCCCTTGAGCCCAAGGGGCCGATTCCCCCTGTCAGGGGGAAATGGCCCGTAGGGCCAAAGAGGGTAGGGACGCTGGCCCAAAGGGCCTGAGGGGATGCGAATGTTGCAAATAACGGAGTACTCTGTAATCTGCAGCAAATCCCCTCCGTCATTTGCTCCGCAAATGCCACCTCCCCTTACCGCGCGCGCGGCAAGAGGAGGCTTACAGAAGTGCCCTTGACAAAACAGAAGTGTCTGGTATAATAAACATAGCAAGAGCGCTGCCGGCAAACGGTTAGCCCCCTCTGGCGATTAAGTCAAAAGAAGTAACCGTCAGCTTGGGAGGCGTGGGCGGTTACTTCTTTTTGTATATCTGAACGAACAGACTACAAATGCTGATGATAACAAGGCAAAGCTGAAAAACTTCGGATGTACTCATATGCAGTCCCCCTTTCCGAAGATCAGGGGACAAGAAGCGCCCCCTGTCAAACGTCAGAGGAACTAACCGCTTGCCGCTTATCGGCAGCGCCATTATGATTCTACCAAACCAGCCGGAAAATGTCAATCTGTGTTGGTTTTGGCCGCTTGACAAACCGGAAGGTTACAGCAGGAAAAGGGTAGAGCATTTTTTAACAGATAGACAAGCGCCCGGGCAGCTGCCCGGGCGCTTGTCATACAATCAGGTATGAGATTTTGCTTACATCAGCGGCTCAAGAGACAGAACCGGGTGGTTCTTCTCCTGCAGGAACTCGAGCAGCGCGTCGCAGTCGGTGCAGACGGTTTCATCGGCGATCATGTCGGTGAAGTTGTCAATGCCGTAGAGTTCCTTGGCGGTCTTGTTCAGACGCTCACCAACGTCGTCCTTCAGTTCCTTCGGCATCCAGACGATGCGTTCAATGCCGCCCTCGGCGTGGATGAACTTCTTGGAGGAGATGAAGTGACGGCCATGGCCCATGTAGCCCGGGGTCTGGACGCCGCCGCCGGTGCAGGAGGCCAGTTCGCCGAAGGTCATGCCGGCGGGGGTCATGCCTGCGTACTCGCGGTTGACGACGATGAAGCCGTTGGACATCGGCTCAATGCCGGAGATGCACTCGAAGCAGCCGCAGGAGGTCATCGGGTCTTCCATGATGGAGTACAGCGTGACTTCTTCGACCGCGCCGTGGGTCGCGTCCTTGATGGCGTCGTTGACGGTGGTGTAGCGGCCCGTGCGCTCGTCGAGGCAGCCTTCCTTCATGATGGGCTGGGACGGGCCGTTCGGGTTCAGTTCATAGGTCGCCTTGGCGTCGAGCCACGAGACAGCGCCGCACAGGCCCAGACGTTCCGGCGTGACCACGCAGCAGTGGGCCGGGGCGAAGGACTGACAGAGGATGCAGGTAAAGAAGCGGTCAACGGATTCGTCGGTCATGGAGGCCAGACGGTCGTCACGCATGTTGTAGCGCGGGATGGCGACATCGTTCAGGAACGCGGTAGCCTTGACCGGGTCGGTAATCAGGTGTACCTCGCACTTGTCAACAACAGCGTCAAATTCGTCCGTGATCATGTGGTACAGAACCTCGGCAAAGTGCGTCAGGCGCAGGCCCTTGTCATAGGCGTCCTTGGAGATACGGATACGGAACTGGTTGCGCTGGCCGGTGTGCATGACGCCTTCCATATAGTTGAACCAGGCGTGGATCTTACGCTCAATAACAGACTCGAAATCGGCCTGCATCTTCTTGCCCGCGACATAGACGCAGGTGGCAAGGGCGTATTCGAGATCGCCGGAGTCGATATCCGGGCCGTCGATGACCAGCTTGTGATCCTCGACCTCGTCCATGTTCTTCATGAGGACAAGTTCGCAGGTAGTGTTCTTGGCGGACCAGAACTCGACCTTCATGTCGGCCTTACGGATGATCTCGCCCTCGAATGCAGCTGCGAACGCGACGGGGATGGGCAGTTCCTTGGACTTGATCTTGATGCCGCGCAGTTCCAGAGACTTTTTGACCGTCTCATTGTGGTCAGTGCAGGATTCCAGCGCACCCGGAACCTGATTTTCGCCGAGGTCGATATCGACCACGACCGGGAAGCCCAGCGCGATTGCGCCTGCACCCGCGGAAACGACAACATTGTCGATTGCGCCGAAGGTATTGACGAACGCGGGAACGCGCTCCTTGGTGTACTTGAGCAGGCCAGCCAGATCGCCCGGCTGCACGTTGCCGAAGATCAGCGCAGCACGGATGGCGACGGTGACGACATGAATCACGGCAGTCACGTCATGGCCCAGCGGGATAACGCGGAGCTCAAGGCCCATCTTGACGCCCGCTTCCGCGCACTGTTCAATGACTTCGCCGACCATGAAGGTCATGATGCCCTTGGACTGATAGTCCTTGACGACCTTTGCAACGTCCTCGCCGTTTTCGGCCTTGCCCAGCACGACGGCCACGCCGGGGATATCGCCCGTGACCAGCGGCACGCCGAGAGAGCGGATGATGGGATCGGGCACAAAGCCGATGCCGGGAACCGCGGCCTGCTCATAGGCATCCTTCGGTTCGGCAAACTTCAGACCCTCAAGGATCTCGGCGCCGACGGCAGTGGCAAGACCGGCGTTGAGCGCCTGGCCCAGATCCTCCTGATCGGTGATGAGGCTCTTGAGAACGCCCACGCAGGCGGGCAGATCGCCCAGGGTCTTGACCTTGACGCCGGTGGCGGCGTAGATAGTGGGGAAGAAATACGCGGTGTCAGGGAAGGCAATGGGATGGTCTGCGCCATATTTTGCAATGGCGTCGTTGACTGCACCCTCGGTCAGGCCAGCCACGGCATGCGAGCCGCCATAGATGAGATCGGTTAATACGCTCATAAATACCTCCTGCAAATTCTGTAGAATTTTGAATTATATGGGGGAAATGCGGCGGTTCCCTGCCGGTATTTCGCAGCAGGGAACCGTGGAAAGACAAATTACGCGTCCAGATAGGAGTCGGAGTACAGTTCGTTGTTCTTGAAGATGTCGCAGGACTTGATCGTCTCCATCAGACGCAGGTCGTTCGGGTTGACGATGGCGGAGGTCAGACCCTGCATCATGGCCATGGCGACGAGAGCGGAGTCCATGATCGGGCGGACGTTCTTCGGCGCACCGTTGGAGTTGTTGGACAGACCGCCGGTGGACTTCAGGCCTTCGTCAGAGAACAGCTTGATGGCGTTCAGAACGTCCATCTGCTTGTCCTGCATGCCCTTGACGACGAGGAACAGCGGGTCGAACCACAGGTCGGTCGCTTCCATGCCGAGGGACAGACCGCGCTCGAGCATATGATGGCAGTGCATCATGCGCTCTTCGTTGTCCTTTGCGATGCCGTCGGCAGAGCACAGCGCGATGCAGATGGCGTCGTTGGCCGCAGCCAGATCGATATAGGAGATACGGGAGCCTGCGTCAGCGGAGTTGACGATGGGCTTGCCGTTCGTGCGGTTGTAGACCTTGATGCCGGCCTCGATGGCGCGCTTGTTGGCGGTATCGAGTGCCAGAGGCACGTTGTTGAAGTTCTCCTGCAGCAGCTTGACTGCCCAGGTCATAAGTTCGGGGCCGTTGGACTCGGCCGGGCCGATGTTGACGTCCAGATACGTTGCGCCGGCCTTGATCTGCTCGGCAGCACGCTTCAGGATGGGCTCGGGGTTCATGGTGTTCATGGCCTCGCGGATGACCGGGGAGATGCAGTGGATACGTTCGCCGATGGTGACGAACTTCGGGGACTCCGGATCACGCTGCTTGTAGGTCACGCCCATATCGACAACCTCGATAGCCGGGATGGACGCAGCAATCTTCTCGAAATCGAGCGGTGCATTGGCGTCGGCAGCGTCCTTCTTCTCGGCAGCGGGAACCTTGGAAGCGGCAGCAGCCTCAGCAGCCTTGATGTGCTCGCCATCGCGCAGGTACTTCACCAGTTCGACCGCCTCACGGGTGCCGACGACGACGTTCCACTCGGGCAGCTTGTCCTGAATCTCGCCCTTCATGACAGCAACCTTGCCCGGGATGATGAGGGTGCGGTTGTTGATCTTGGAGGCGACATCGAATTCGTCAAAGAACTTCTTGACGGAGGTGGAGGAGAACTTGCCTGCGGCCCATGCCGTCAGAACGGACATGCCGGATGCGTCGGTAATGAGCAGGTTCACGGGAACCTTGGAGCGCTCGAGTTCGCCGGAAACCAGGAAGTAGGTCAGCGCGAAATCGACTGTCAGCGCGCAGGGATCGTCGGGACCGGCGCCGTTGACGGGGTAGATGCCGGGAGCGACCTTCATCGGCTTCTGCGGGTCGGTGAAGATGTTCTGACGCAGACCGTAGAGCGGCAGCGCCTCTGCGTAGCCGACCTTGTCCATGACGATGATGGAGCCGTACTTGACGACGAACATGGCGGCCAGAGCCGTCTCGAGATGCTCGTCATGGTTGCACAGAACGCCCAGATTGACGATGGAGGGATAGCCGAAGGTCTTGTCACCGTCCTTGATGGCAGAACGGCGGACAAGCACGGCGTTTGCGAACGTCTCCTTGATGGTGGAGGCGGTCACATCGAGAATGAGATTCTTGTTGCCGGCCTTTTCAAGTTCGGCAACGGTGTCGTGCAGTTCGGACAGATCCGCACCGCTGACGCCCAGAACGAGGCCCGCCGCCTTGGCGATCTCGTTCATGGCCGCGAAGGTATCCTTGTTCGCGCCGTTCAGGATGGGCTTATTGTCCTTGATCGCCTCGACGGCGGCCTTTGCCGTCTCGACGTCCTTGGTGTCGATGATAACGGTGCGGTCGGGCAGAGCAGCTGCCTTTTTGCAGAGTTCGACGAACTTCGCGCTGTCGCCCGCGTCGTGAACGAAGACGCACTCGACCATTTCGCGTTCGCCGATACGCTCGTAATCGACCTTCTTGATGCCCTCAAGACGAGCCTCAACAGTCGCATCGTCCATGCAGGTGCACAGCGTGGCCGCAAACAGGTTGCGGTTGACGAGGGTCTTCTCATGACGCATCATGACGGTCTCGCCGCCAAGCTTGTGCGCGCCGACCTCGATGGTCTTCATGGGCGGCTGTGTAGCCTCGGACAGAAGTGCGATCGCCTCTTCAGACATATACGGGCACTTGGTAATGGGAACAGCGCCCTGTGCGACCTTCATGCAGAATGCCATGCAGGTGGGGCTGCCGCATTCCTTACAGTTTTTCTTCGGAGATAATTTGAAAATGTCAAGACCTTTAACTGCCATAGTATGGTTCCCCCTCTCTGCTTACATCAGCGCGTCGATCATCTTGGCGATGGTCTTTACTGCTTCCGGATGGCGCAGGATAACTGCGTCGGAGCCGCCGGCCAGAACAGCCGCAGCGGTTGTGATCTCCATCTCGATGCCGCGCTCTTCCTGGCTGCCCCATTCGGGCATGTCTTCTTCGGACATAACGGATTCCTTGACACCCCAGGTATCAGCGGAGACAGGGGTCATGATAGGCATTTCGAGCATGGCGTCCGCCTGCTTGAGCGCAGCGTCCTTCACACGGTCGAGCGTGGAGGCGACGTACTCATAGCCATAGCCTGCGGCGGCGGAGCCGACGTTCATGACGATGGACTGCGCGTTGAAGCCCATCTGGGTGATGACGGTGTTGAGCTGCTTGGCAAGGTTGATATCGACGGCGGATTCCGCGCCGACCTTCTGTCCGTAAGCCATACCGGCGGAAGCAACAACGGTCTTGTAGTCCTCATCGCGTGCGGACAGAACCAGAATGTTCTTGCCGGCCAGCGCTTCGGAGATCTTGTTGAACAGTTCGGTGTCCTTTTCAATGTTCTTGCAGCCCATGATGACGAGCGGCAGGGTTGTCGCGTCGGCGACGTCCTTGGCAAGCTGGACGCACTCTTCCACGGACTTGTTCAGACCGTTGGGATCTGCGCCCTCGAGGTGCAGGCAGATGAAAGAAGCGCCCTCGAGCGTTTCTGCGCGCTTGGCCATTTCGGCCACGGTGGTGCAGCCAGCGTAGAAGGCCTTCTCGCCGGGCATGGTGTATTCCGCCATGCCGAGGTCGGTCAGCTCAACGCCGATCTTCGGTGCGTTCTTGATCTCAGCGTCAAACGTGTGGAACGGAAGCACGTTCTGACCGCCGATGGCCGTGGCCTTGTCGCCAACGCCCAGCACAACTTCATTGATGTGCGCATTGAACGCCTGTTTCTTGGGAACGAAAGGCATAATTGTGAATCCCCCTATAAAAATATTGTCTTTTGCTTACAGATTTAAGTCCCGCATGACGGCGGCGAGCGCAGTCTTGACGGGCGTGTTGTCCGGCACCTGTGAACTGGGCTTTCCTTCGCAGTCGTACTCGTAAACAGTCTCATCCTGCGGAAGAACGCCTGCCAGCTGGAGGCCGTACTTCTTTATCTCTTCCATGACGCCGGGGTTCAGCACCCCGTTCGGCGCACGGTTGACGATCAGTTTCATTTCGCCGGGTTTCAGGTCCATCTCTCGGATCATCTCGGCAATGCGGCCTACGGCCTGAATGCCGCGGCGGGAGCAGTCGGAAATAAGAAGCATGGTGTCAACATGCGGAAGCGTCCCGCGGCTGATATGCTCCAGACCAGCCTCGTTGTCCACCACCATGTAGCGGTAATTGCCGACATATTTGTCGATCTGCGTTTTGAGAACGCCGTTGACAAAGCAGTAGCAGCCCTTGCCCTGCGTCCGGCCCATGACGAGCATGTCATAGTCGTCCTCTTCAATGAGGGCGGAGTTGAACTTCATCTCGGCATAGTCAGCCTTGGTCATATTGGCGGGCACGGTGCCCGTCTGCTCAGCGTGGGCCATTTCCTCGCGGATATCGCCCAGTGTCGTCTCGACCTCGACGCCCAGAACCTCGTTGAGATTCGAGTTTGCGTCTGCGTCTACGACCAGAATGGGGCCTTTTTTCTGCTTGCACAGATAGTCAATGATCATGCCGCAGGTCGTCGTCTTGCCGACGCCGCCCTTTCCGGCAACTGCAATGATATGAGTCTTGGCCATAAAAATCGCTCCTTGGAACGTGGTTCCGGCAGGCGGGC
>OLWN01000076.1_pt1 | contig 74113 bp, 55 predicted proteins | sample 1644151 | NCBI WGS metagenome assembly OLWN01 (sample SAMEA103958121, study PRJEB25191) | human gut metagenome
ACGAACGAGCCCGTATTGTTTGAGCGAAGCGAGTTTACGGGCGAATGTGCCGAGCGACCGACTGAGAGCCGCAAACTATGTACTGCGGCGCGGCGTTGCGGGGGGCTCGGGGTGAAACCTCGAGTCTGCCTTTTCTTTGCAGGCGTTTCTTTTTTCAGACAGAAAAGAAATGCCGAAACGCGGGAAGTATATATTGTTTGATTATTGTAGGACGCGAAGGTAGTAAGCCAATTATAAACAAATCAAAATTGTTGTATCGGCTTCCGCCGATAGCGGACAGCCGCGAGGGCTGTCCCTACGAGCGGTTGGTAAAACAAGCCTTTTCAAAGATTTTGTGCCGCTCGCGCGGCGTCGGTGCGTCGAGTCGCCGCACCCTACAAAATACAAGACAATAAGTCGCTACAAATTTTGCGGTCAAATAATATCCGCCCCTACCGCATATATTTGTTGCTTTGAGCGAAGCAAAACACCCTCTCAGTCTCGGCTTACGCCGAGCCAGCTCCCCTGCAGGGGAGTTTAAATAGTTTTTGTGGCAAATCCGATTTGTCTCTCTGTATCCCCACATCGCGGCAAAACAAAACAGCCGCAGCAAAACAAATCGCTGCGGCTGGTTTCATATATTTTTTACTCGCTGATTTTTCTGACTGTCTCCATGACATAGTCGCCGAATTCGCTGCAGGTGCAGCCGTCCTCGCGGCCTGTGATTTTGAGCTTCTTGTCCTCATACATGCAGATGTCGAGCGCTCTCTCGAGCAGATCGGCTTTTTCCTGCTCGCCGATGTGGGAGAGGAGCATCACGCTCGCTCTGAGCATCGAGCAGGGGTCGGCGTACTGTGCTCTGCCCTCGCGAACCATTCTCGGAGCCGAGCCGTGGATAGCCTCGAACATCGCGTAACGCTTGCCGATGTTTGCGCTGCCGGCTGTGCCGACGCCGCCCTGGAACTCGGCAGCCTCGTCGGTGATTATGTCGCCGTAGAGGTTCGGGAGAATGAAGACTTTGAAGTCGCGGCGGCGCTTCTCGTCGATGAGCTTCGCCGTGGTGATGTCAATGTACCACTCGTCGGTCACGATGTCGGGATATTCCTCGCCGACCTTCTTGCAGAGGTTGAGGAACTTGCCGTCCGTGGTCTTGATGACATTTGCCTTTGTGATTATCGAAACGCGGCCCTTGTTGTTGCGGCGCGCGTAGTCATATGCGAGTCTTGCTATTCTATCGCAGCCCTCGGAGGTCGTCACGACGAAGTCGAGCGCGAGGTCGTCGGTAACATTGACGCCCATCGAGCCGACGGCATATGCGCCCTCGGTGTTCTCGCGGAAGAAAGTCCAGTCAATGCCCTGCTCGGGAACCTTGACGGGGCGGAGGTTCGCAAACAGATCGAGAGCTTTTCTCATCGCAACGTTTGCGCTCTCGATGTTCGGCCATGGATCGCCCGCCTGCGGGGTAGTGGTCGGACCCTTGAGGATAACGTGGCAGCTCTTGAGCTCTTCGAGCACGTCGTCGGGAATAGCCTTGTTAGCCTTGACGCGGTTTTCGATGGTCAGTCCGTCGATGACCTTGAACTCGATTTTGCCCGCTTTAACTTTATCGTCGAGCAGATATTCGAGAACTCTTGCGGATTCCTTGGTGATGACCGGACCGATGCCGTCGCCGCCGCAGACGCCGATGATGATCTTGTCGAGCGACTTGAAGTCGATGAAATCGCCCTGAGCCTTTATTTTGTCCGAACGGTCGCTCTGAGCGCGGATGAGAGCCTCAAATTTTTCGACGGCGTTCTTGACCTGTGCCTCTGTCATGTTTATCTTCCTCTCTTATTTGTGTGATTCTCTTGTGTAGTTGAGCAGACCGCCTGCGAGAATTATGTCCTTCTGTCTGCCGGAGAAGCTGTAGCAGAGCTTGTAGCTCTCGTCCTTTGTCTCATTTTTAAGAACAGCCTCGCCGCCGTTTTCAATAGTCTCTCTGATGCCGTCGAGCGCGAGCTTGTCGCCCTTCTCGATGCGGTCATAGTCGGCGGGGTCGGCGAAGGTGAACGGCACGATACCGGCGTTTATGAGGTTCGCCTGATGTATGCGCGCAAAGGACTTTGTGATAACGCTCTTTATGCCGAGATACAGCGGAACAAGAGCCGCGTGCTCTCTCGAGGAGCCCTGACCGTAGTTGCTGCCGCCGATGATGATTCCCTTGCCTGCCTGCTTGCAGTGCTCGGCAAAGTTCTCATCGCACTGCTTGAAGCAGAAGTTCGACAGGAACGGCACGTTCGAACGGTAGGGGAGAATCTTTGCGCCTGCGGGCATGATGTGATCGGTCGTGATGTTGTCGCCGACCTTGAGAACGACTTCGGCCTCGATGCTCTCGGGCAGTGCGTCGCCATTGGGGACGGGCTTGATGTTCGGACCGTAGACTATCTCAAGATTCTTGGCCTCTTCCGGAGAAGCGGGCTTGTCGATGAGATTGTCGTTTATTTCAAAGTGATCGGGCATGGTGATGTGCGGAGCCTCGCCGAGGGTTCTTGGGTCTGTCAGCACGCCCGTGAGAGCGGATGCCGCGGCGACCTCTGGGCTGACGAGATAAACGCCCGCGTCGGCAGTGCCGGAGCGTCCCTCGAAGTTGCGGTTGAAGGTGCGCAGGGAGACAGCGCCCGAGTTCGGGGACTGACCCATGCCGATGCACGGACCGCACGCGCATTCAAGCAGTCTTGCGCCCGCGCCGAGGATGTCGGAGAGTGCGCCGTCCTCGGAGAGCATTCTGAGAACCTGCATCGAGCCGGGGGAGATAGTGAGGCTGACACTCGGGGCGACGCGTTTGCCCTTGAGGATAGCCGCCACCTTGAGCATATCGTAGAGCGAGGAGTTCGTGCAGGAGCCGATGCAGACCTGGTCGATCTTTATCTCGCCTATTTCCGAAACTTTTTTAACATTGTCGGGCATATGGGGCATAGCCGCGAGGGGTTCGAGGGTGCTGAGATCTATGTCGATAACCTCGTCATAGACTGCATCGTCGTCCGCCTTGACCTCGACCCAATCCTGCTCTCTGCCCTGAGCGGCGAGAAAAGCCTTTGTCACTTCGTCGGAGGGGAAAACAGAGGTCGTTGCGCCGAGCTCCGTGCCCATGTTGGTTATAGTTGCGCGCTCGGGGACGGAAAGAGTCTTGATTCCGTCTCCGCCGTATTCGATTATCTTGCCCACGCCGCCCTTGACGGACATGATGCGAAGAACTTCAAGGATTATATCCTTTGCGCTGACCCACGGTGAAAGCGCACCGTGCAGGTTTATGCGCGTCATCTTGGGCATAGTTATGTAGTATGCGCCGCCGCCCATCGCAACCGCGACGTCGAGTCCGCCTGCGCCGAACGAGAGCATGCCGATGCCGCCGCCGGTCGGGGTGTGGCTGTCCGAGCCGATGAGCGTCTTGCCGGGGATGCCGAAGCGCTCAAGATGCACCTGATGGCAGATGCCGTTGCCGGGGCGTGAAAAAAGCAGTCCTCTCTTTTTCGCGGCGCTCCTTATGAATCTGTGGTCGTCCGCGTTTTCAAAGCCGGTCTGCAAAGTGTTGTGGTCAATGTATGCGACCGAAAGCTCGGTCTTTACTCTCTCGACTCCCATAGCCTCGAATTCAAGGTATGCCATGGTGCCTGTGGCGTCCTGAGTGAGAGTCTGATCGATCCTCAGACCGATCTCGCTGCCAACGGTCATGTCGCCGCTGAGCAGGTGGCTTTTTATAAGCTTTTGTGCAATAGTGCTGCCCACTTGTATCCCTCCGTATAAAAATAAAATTACCTTTAAATTTTATTGCAATCTGCGGATTTTGTCAAGGTGCGCCGCGCCAAATATATACCTGTATATATTACATTTTATAGGGGAAATTGATATATGACGATTTTTTATGTTGCCCGAAAGCTTTCTGCGTGGTATAATTAAATGTAATCTGCCGCAGTGCGCTGTGCTATGGCTGAATTATCAAAAGTTATTCGGGCATACTGTTTGTCGGGAGTGAATTCGATGAACAGAAAAAAGCACGAAGAACAAAAAGACGGCATATTGGAGCCCGTCGCGCCGACCCCGAGCGTCAGCGAGGAGGACGGAGATTCGTCCGACAGCACGGACAGGGAGCTTCGCCAGATAGTCGAAACAGGCTCGATAACCGTTGACAAGCGCGGGCATTATATCCACTGCCTGACCGTCATAGGTCAGATAGAGGGTCACTATGTCCTGCCGGCGCAGAATAAAACTACAAAATACGAGCATGTCATTCCGCAGCTCGTCGCGATAGAAGAGAGCCGCGATATTGAAGGCTTGCTCATAATTCTCAACACCGTCGGCGGCGATATTGAAGCCGGACTCGCGATAGCGGAGCTTATAGCCGGAATGAAAACGCCGACCGTGTCCCTCGTCCTCGGCGGCGGACATTCGATAGGCGTGCCGCTCGCGGCTTCGAGCGCGTATTCGTTTATCGCACCGAGCGCCACCATGACTGTCCACCCGGTCAGAATGACGGGACTTGTCCTGGGCGTGCCGCAGACTATGTCCTATTTTGAGCAGATGCAGGAGCGTATAGTCAGATTCGTCGCCGATAATTCGCGCATCTCCGCCGACCGCTTCCGTTCGCTTATGCTCGCAACCGGTCAGCTCGTTATGGATGTCGGCACTGTGCTCGACGGCGAGGCGGCGGTCAAAGAGGGGCTTATAGATTCTCTCGGCTCTCTCTCCGATGCCCTCGATAAGCTCTGCGATATGATTGAGGAGCAGAGTGAAAAGAAAGGGGAGAACGGGTGATGCTCTACACAGTTGTTTCTCCCGCCGAGATTTTTATGCAGCCGCCCGCGGATATCTGCGAGCATCAGACTCCGTTTGGCTGCGTGATGTGTTCAAGGACAGAAAAAGGCGAGGTCGTTGAAAGACTTGTGACGACCGATCCGTTTGAATATCTGAAACCGTGTTATTCACCCGGCACTTTATATTCTGCCGGAAAAATGAAAAAGGGGTAATATAATCATGGAAATACTCAAGGCAATATTGCTCGGCTTTCTGCAGGGCGTGACCGAATTCCTGCCCATCTCATCGAGCGGGCATCTTTCGGTCTTTCAGCACTTCTTCGGCAATGTCGGCGGCACAAGCTCGCTTCTGTTCACGGTGCTGTTACATATGGGCACTCTGATAGCCGTGTTCGTCGTTTATTACAAGACCATATGGGGTCTCATCGTTGAATTTTTCAGCACTATAAAAGATATCTTCACCGGCAAGTTCAAGTGGAGCGAGATGAACGAGAACAGGCGTATGCTCTTCATGTTCGTTATCTCCTGCGTGCCTCTGCTGTTCCTGCTCATTCCCGTCGGCGGCGACAGACGCATCATGGATGTTCTCGGCGGTCTTGCCGATGACAATGATATATTGGTCGAGGGAGTCTGCTTCCTCTTCACCGCAGCTCTCTTGCTCATCGGCTCATGGCGCGCAAAGAAGGTCAAAGCTCGTCCCCAGATAGGCGCGAAATCCGCGCTTGCCGTCGGCGTGGCTCAGGCTTTCGCCGCCGGATTCCCCGGCATCTCGCGCTCCGGCTCGACCATCTCGACCGGTATGATTTGCGGCGTTTCAAAAGAGTATATGGTTCGCTATTCGTTTATCCTCGGCATCCCGGCTATCCTTGCCGCCAATGTCATGGAGATAAAGGACGCCGTAGCCCTCGGCGAGCAGATAGATATCCTGCCCGTTATTATAGGCGTTGTCACCGCCGCCGTCGTCGGCTTTGCCGCGATAAAGGCTCTCGAGTGGCTCGTCAAAATCGATAAGTTCAAAATTTTCGGTTACTACTGCCTTGTCCTCGGCGTTGTTGTTATCATCGCCGGCATAGTTGAAAAGGTCAGATAAGTTCGTTCAAATTTCTAAGGAGGGCCTTAATGGCTGCGAAAAAGACTGCGGCAAAGTCAACGGCCGCTAAGAAGAAAAAAACAACAACCACAACGCCCAAAAAAGCCGCGGCTTCAAAGCCTGCGGCTGCAAAAGCCGAGCCTGTCGAGCAGACTCCCGAGCAGCAGTCCTCGCGCCGCCAGAAAGCGGCTATCGCGCTCATGGCTGTCGCGGCTCTGCTCATAGCCATGGCGTTTATCGAGGGCGAGAGCGCGTGGCGCGCCGTGCATAATTTTATGTTCGGCGTGTTCGGCACGTGTACATATATCTGGCCCGTCATGCTCATTTATGTCTCGGTCATGCTCGCCATGAACAAGACGTTCGGCTCGATATCGTCGAATCTTATCGGCGTCGGGATATCAATATTGCTGCTGTGCTCGGCGATACATATTTTCTCGAACCCGTCGGAATACTTTTCGCTCATGACCCTCGGCGATCAGATAAAGACCGCGTGGAGGGATTATGACACATTCCCGAGTGCGGGCGCGCTCGGTGCGCTCATCGGCGGACTGCTTGCCAAAATGGCGGGCAAGGTCGGCGCGGCGATAATAAATATTATCTTGCTGATAGTCAGCATAATGTTCCTCACAGGACTCACTCTGTCCCGCCTCGGTACATCTATCGCCAAGCCTATAAAGCGCATGAGCGAGGACACCAACGAACGCCTTGAGCGCGGAGCTCAGCGCGTCAGAGATGAGCAGGAGAGAGCGCCGTCGAGAGACAAGCGCAGGGAGAAAAAAGCGGAGGAGCCCTATGTCAGCCCCCGTCCGTTCCCCGTGCCGCCTCTGCCGACTGATACGCCGGCAGCAACTGCAAAGAGCCGCAAAAAATCCGCCGCCGATGAAGGTCCCGAGCCCACCGTGTTCCCGCGCAAGCCGGTTCAGACCGATGTCGGCATCGATGATATAGTCAACCGCGTCAACGCCGCGTCGGCGACTGCGAAGATAGCCGAGGGCGTGTCAAAAGCCGCCGCCGTTGTGGACGGCAGACCCGCCTGCGTGCCGCCTCTGCCGACCGAGAGCGCGAAAGACGAGCTCGAAATGCTCGATATAAGCAAGAAGCCCGCCGAGCCGGAGAAGCCGAAGAGGAAAGAGCCGGAGCTCCCGCCCGTCAAAGAGCCTGATCCCGTGCCCGACGTGCCGGATGAGGATGAGAAAGAGCCTGTTATCGAGAGTCAGCCGACCTATCGCAAGCCGCCGATAACCTGCCTCAAAGAGCCCATCCATGACGGCAACGATAATTTCTCCGATGAGCTCAAATCCAACGCGCAGAAGCTGCTTGACACGCTCGAAAGCTTCAATGTCCACGCAAAGATAACTGAGATAAGCCGCGGTCCGTCCGTCACAAGATACGAGCTTCAGCCGGACGCGGGCGTCAGAATAAATAAGATAACAAACCTTGCGGATGATATCGCACTGCGCCTTGCCGCGTCGGGAATAAGAATCGAAGCGCCCATTCCGAACAAGGCGGCGATAGGCATCGAGGTGCCCAACAAGCTGCGCTCGATGGTCTATATGCGCGAGATAATCGAAACTCCGCAGTTCAAGAACGCCCAGAGCAAGCTCAATGTTGTCCTCGGCAAGGATATCGCGGGCAACGCCGTCTGCGCAGATCTTGCGAAGATGCCGCATCTGCTCATAGCGGGTACTACGGGTTCCGGTAAATCCGTGTGCCTGAACACAATGATAGTCAGCATTCTCTATAACGCGACCCCCGACGAAGTGAAGCTTCTGATGATTGACCCCAAGCAGGTCGAGTTCACGGTCTATAACGGTATCGCGCATCTCGCCGTGCCCGTCGTGTCCGATCCGCGCAAGGCTTCGGGCGCTCTCACATGGGCGGTCAACGAGATGGAGAACAGATATAAGATACTCTCCGAGAAGAATGTCCGCGATATAAGAGGATATAACAAGTTAGCCGAGCGCGACAAGTCACTGCGCCCGATGCATCAGATAGTTATTTTCATCGATGAGCTTGCCGATCTTATGATGGTCGCGCCCAATGAAGTCGAGGATGCGATATGCCGCCTCGCTCAGAAAGCGCGTGCCGCAGGTATGCATCTTGTCATAGCGACTCAGCGCCCCTCCGTCGATGTTATCACAGGTATTATCAAAGCGAATATCCCCAGCCGTATCGCGCTCTCCGTTTCTTCGTCGGTCGATTCGAGAACGATACTCGATATGTCCGGCGCGGAGAAGCTTATCGGCAACGGCGATATGCTCTTCAGCCCCATCGGCGCAAACAAGCCGACCCGTATCCAGGGCTGCTTCATCTCCGACGAAGAGGTCGAGGATGTTGCCGACTTCATCAAGCATAATGCCGAGGCGGAGTACGATGAGGGTATTATGGACGAGATAAACAGGCAGGCGGCAATAGCCGGTTCGACTAAGAAGAACAGCGCCGCAGTCGACGATGACGGCGAAGAGCCGGGCGATGAGATGTTCCCGAACGCCGTCGAGGTCGTGCTCGATGCCAAAATGGCTTCAACAACTCTTCTCCAGCGCAAATTGAAGCTCGGTTATGCCCGCGCCGCAAGGCTTATGGACGAACTCGAGAGCAAGGGTATCATCGGACCGTTCGAGGGCAGCAAGCCCCGTCAGGTGCTTATAACCAAACAGCAGTGGATGGAAAAATGTGCCCTGTCGGATGCTCCCGCAGACGACGAGACCTGATCGGAGGAAATTATGGCAAATCAGAGAAAAGGCGGCTCCACCGCACAGAACAAGCGCACGAAGATAATCGTCACCGCAGTCGTGATAGCCGTCGCGCTGCTGATAACCTTCGCGCCCTATATGAATCTCCCGTTCGATATCCCCACATGGGACGAGCTGCTCTCGGGCAATGAGCAGACGATACAGAGCGGCGACGCGCTCAACCAGCCGTTCACCGTCCATGTTATAGATGTCGGTCAGGGCGACAGCATCTTAGTCAAGAGCGGCGACCACGCCATGCTGATAGATGCGGGCGAGCGCGGCAACGATCAGACGATACTCGATTATCTCAAGGCGAACTCTGTCGAAAAGCTCGATTACATAGTCGCCACCCACCCCCATTCCGACCATATCGGCAGTATGCCCAAGGTTATCGAGGGGATAAAGGTCGACAATATTATCATGCCGAAGCTTCCGAAGTCCCTTGTCCCCACAACTTCGATATATCAGAAGCTCATAAAAGCTATTAAAGCGTCCGGCGCCAAAGTCATCTCCGCAAAAGTCGGCGATACCTATACCCTCGGCGACGCAAAGATAACTATAGTCGGACCCGTCGGCACGCCTGAGGATCTCAACAATGCCTCTGTAGTGATGAAGGTTGTCTACGGCAAGAATTCGTTCCTCTTCACAGGCGATGCCGAAGAGAAGAGCGAGAAAAAGATTCTCGCAAACGGCGCGGATATCAAAGCCGATGTTCTGAAGCTCGGTCACCACGGCAGCAGCACATCGACGAGCGAGGAGTTCCTCAAAGTCGTTTCTCCGTCGCTCGCGCTCATCTCCTGCGGCAAGGATAACGACTACGGTCATCCGCATAAGGAGACTATAGAAAAGCTTGAGAAATACAATATTCCATATGAGCGCACGGATATAAAAGGCACGATAGTTGTCGGCTCGGACGGCGAGCATCTTTCAACGGCTTTCCCGGATAACAAGACCGCTGAGAAGTAAAAAAGGAGGCGGAATAATGGAATATTACGCCATCGACCGTATCGAAGAAAACTACGCAGTCTGCGAAAAAGACGGCGAAACAATGGTCAATATCAGCCGCGCTCTGCTCCCCGACGGAGCGGGCGAGGGCAATGTCCTGCGCCGTCTGCCGGACGGCTCGTTCGTGCTCGACCGCGAGGAAGAAGAACGCCGCCGCAAAGCAGCACTCGAACTCATGGACGGTCTGTTTGATGAATAATTTTTCCCATTGATTTTTAGCGGGGTGCTTATAGAATATAAAAACGATCTATTGCTCATAGGTCGTTTTTTGTTTCTGTAAGGTGTATAGACGTGCCAATTTTTATCGGTTTGATAAACTTGGGTTTGTTGATTTGATTAGCACGAATTTTTACAAAGTAGAAGTGGACTGCCGACTTGTCTTTATAATCAAGCTTCCAATAGCCGCGCCGAAGTGTTTGATATCTGACGGAGACTGGCTTGTGCGTCTTGCTTCGCAAGCCGTTCCCTCACTTCTCTAAAAAAGCTTATCAAACACTGCGGCGCGGCTATTGAAAATCTGATGATAAAAATCAATTGAGTCACTTGCTTTTACTTTGCTACAGCTCAAGTTATAGACAAATCTTAATTTGTCAATCCGTTTTATGTATGCTCGGCATTATATCAATGCTTTTTATCATGATATCATCCTCTCAAAAAGCTTTTCCGCCGCCGTGCAGTAAAATCTCAAATCCGAGCGTTTTATATTTTACACGCTTTGTGTAAACAGCCAAAAATAAAGAAACAATAAATTTGTGGGATTGGTATAGCTTTTTGACGCAAAAAGTGATACAATATGCCGAATACTGTTGAAAGTGAGCTGCTTTATGGAAAAGAAAGAAAAAAGAACATTTAAACAGTTTTTTATGGACAACAACAAACGCAATCTAAAAATTACGATTACCGTTGTCTGCGTGGTGCTCGCCCTTGCTATAATCGGCGGCGGCATCTATATCGGCAATAAGCTCGGACTTATTACCATCGACCACGGCAGCAACGGCGATCCCGAGGGCACCTTTGCGCCCGAGGAGCAGTTTGATGCAATGTACGATGTCAGCGACGCTTCGAGCATCGACAGCCTCATAACTGCGTGGGCGAAGAACGGCGGCGCGAAGTATTCGAGCAAGAATATAATCAATGTTCTGCTCCTCGGCGTTGACAGCGAGACCGGCAAGGCAGAGGGCGGACGTTCGGATGCCATCATCCTGCTCTCGCTTAACAAAAAGACCAAGACGATAACGCTCGTGTCCTTCCTCAGAGACTGCTATACCTATATGAACATCAACGGCTCCGAGCGCTGCTGCAAGACTAACCATGCCTATTTCTGGGGCGGTCCCGCGGCACTTATCGAGACGCTTGAGAATAACTACAAGATTGAGATCGATCATTATATCAGCGTCGATTTCAAGAGCTTCCCGAAGCTTATTGACTCTCTCGGCGGCGTGTCCGTTCCGATTGAGCCCTATGAGGCGGATTATATCAACCGCACCACAACGAAGATAAAGAAAATAAGCGCCGGCGATTCCGTCAAGCTCAGCGGCAGCCAGGCTCTGGTCTACAGCCGTATACGCCACGTTGACAACGAGGGCGATGTCGGCAGAACTGCGAGACAGCGTACCGTTATCATGGCTCTCATCAAGAGCGCGCAGAACGCCTCTGCGGGTCAGCTCAACAACGCGCTTGATATCGTCCTTCCCAATGTCGTGACGAACTACAAGCGCAGTGAGATTCTCTCTCTCATGACACAGGCGCTCTCTCAGGGCTGGATGAACTACGAGATAAAGCAGATAGTCATGCCGACCGAGGGCAACTACACTTCCGCTCAGCTCTATACCTACTACGGCAAGATAATCAACCAGCGCCTTTCGGTCTGGGTCGTCGATTATCCCGTCGTTGCGCGTGAGCTCCAGCTCGCTCTCTACGGCGACACGAATATAAAGATTGGCGATAACCATGTCTCCGCTGTCGATCTGCTGAAAAAGGGCGCAGTCCCGAGCAGCAACAGCAGCGGCTCAGGCTCATATTCTGCGTCGACCCGTCCGCACACCGATGTCGGTACTGTGGCGGAGAGCGAAGAGCCTGTAACTCATGAGCATACTTCCGAGGCGGTGAGCGAGCTCACCGAGGCAGAGAGCACGACCCGCCGCTTCCCGTTCACTCTTCCCGATTTCGGCTCAACTTCGCCGGCGGAAGACGAAGATGCAGCATAAAATTACCGCTCCGGATATATTCCGGGGCGGCTTTTCGTATATGATTGAAAAATTATGATTGATGATATATAATTGTCAAAGAAACAAACGGACGGTGATATTATGAGCAAAGTTTGTCATATAGTCGGCGGCGGCGACTTCTTCGGAATCCGCCCGACAGGGGAGGGCGATTTCATCATCGCTGCCGATAAAGGTCTGCTGTATCTTCAGAATCTCGGCATAACTCCGAATTTAGTTATAGGCGATTTCGATTCCCTCGGACACACTCCGAACGGGCGGAATATTATCGTCCTGCCCTGCGAAAAGAACGATACGGATATGGGGGCGGCGGTCGCAGAGGGCGTGATGCGCGGATATAAAAATTTCATTCTCTACGGCGCATCGGGCGGCAGAGCCGACCATACTCTTGCGAATATTCAGCTCATCTCGTCTCTGTCGAGGCGCGGAATGACCGCGATTATCGACGCGCGCGAAACTTCGTTCACTTCGATAACAAACGGCAGAATTATTTTTGACGAGAACGCAAAGGGCATGATCTCCGTGTTTTCCCATTCGGATATCTCATCGGGTGTCACTATAAGCGGGCTCAAATATGAGCTCAAAAACGGCACCTTGAAGAACACATACGCCCTCGGCGTCAGCAATGAATTTGTCGGTAAAATGAGCGAAATATCAGTCGCTCATGGAACACTGACGGTCGTTTATCCGAACAGCGCAGAGCCCTCTTTTTTCAGATTTTGAGCCGCGCGAAAAGATATTTTTGAACCAAATAATATCCTGCGCCGAGATGCTGCCCGTGAGCATCAGCAGAAGAATATACACCGCCGCGTTGACAGTTATTATGATTGTCAGCGCGGCTTTTCCGCTGCCCTGTGCCGAGGAGAGCAGCAACCCCGCAAGGAACGAAGCCGTCACGCAGACGGCGGGCTTTATTATCGAATCCATGATATTTATTTCGAGCGTGCAAACTTTTGAAAGCCTGTGTATGCTCAGCGAAAAGTTTACTATCTCGCTGATAAAAAGTATCGCGACATAGCCCTTTACGGAATATTTCGGGATGAGTATCAGCACGAGCACGACGCACATCGCGGAGTCGATTATATTATATCTCATTGAATATACCTGCTGGTCGAGCCCTTTGAGTATTCCGTCAACTGTCGTGTCTGTGTACATTATCGGCAGAAGCGGCGCGAGCACGCGCAGATATTCCGCGCATTGCCCGTCCCCGTAGATGCACTGCGACAGCCCCTCGGAAAAAATGAACATTATTCCCGCCGTGCCCATCGAAAACAGCACGGTTATTTTTATTGCCCGCGCCGCCATGCTGTCTATTCTGTTTCTGTTGCTGCGCGCCGCACATTCGGCAAATTCAGGCACGAGCATGCTCGCGAGAGCTGTCATTATGGCGGCGGGGTAGAGGATAACCGGCAGAGCCATGCCGTGAATGACTCCGTAGAGCGTCATCGCGCCGCCCGCGCTCTGCCCCGATTTGCGAAAGCCCACGGGAATTAGCAGGTGTTCTATCGTCAGCAGCACCGAGCGCGCGCACGATCCGGCGGCGTCAGGGAGCGCAATGCGCAGCAGAGCCCGAAGCCCGCCGGGCGTTTTTTCTTTCGGCTTTTGGTGCTTCGTTGACTTGTAGAGCAAAAAGGCGCATAGCAGCGAGCTTATCTGCGATATCGTTATGCCGAGCGCCACCGCGTCGCAGGCATATTCTGCGCCCTTTGCCGCCCAGAATCGAAGCATCAGAACAGAGACCGCTATTTTTACCGCCTGCTCGAATATCTGCACCGCCGCATATTTGAGCACTGTGCGCCGCGCCGTGAAATATCCGCTGAACGCGCAGCCGACCGATGCCGCGGGGAGACTCAGCGCGAGTATGCGAAGCGACGACGCCGTGCGTATGTCGCCGAGCCACAATTTTGCTATCAGCTCCGCGCCGAACCATACGGCGGCGAGCATCATGCACCCGACCGTCAGCCCGTAGAGCGCGCACCGCCGCATTATCCATGCGCCCTGACCGGCATTTTTTCCGGAATCTTCGACCGTGAGCCGCGTCGATGCGAGTGGCAGACCCGCAAACGAAAATGTCAGCGCCATCGCGTATACATCCGTGACGAGCGAAAAAAGTCCTATTCCCGCCGCGCCCAGCCGCCCGGTCAGATATACATTGAACGCAACGCCGACCGTGCGCATGAGAAACGATGTCGCGGCGAGCGTCAGCGTGTTTATGAGAAGCCGTTTCGTGTTCTTCATTTTTGCCTCCGGAGAAGTCAAAAAGCGTTAAATCTCTTGACAAAAACGCTTCTGAATGTGATAATATAGAGTAATTCATCGGAAAAGAGGGAATCCCCAAAAAAGGCGTATGCAGTGCCGAGTGCCGCATCGCCGCCGATTTTTGAAATGTAAAATCAACGCTGCTCCTCCGGCGCGGAGCAATCAGCGTTCATGTAAAATCTATTCGCCGGAGAAATGGATTATGTTATGGCAAAGGAACTCGCAAAACAGTATGATCCGAAGGAAGTGGAGGACAGAACCTATAAATTCTGGCTCGACGGCAATTTCTTCCACGCCGTACCCGACCCGGAGAAGAAACCCTATACTATAGTTATTCCCCCTCCGAACATCACGGGTCAGCTCCATATGGGTCATGCTCTTGACAATACTCTTCAGGATATACTTATCCGCTACCACCGCATGCAGGGCTATGATACCCTCTGGCTGCCCGGCACCGACCACGCTTCTATCGCCACCGAGGCGAAGATAGTCGAGGCTATGGCAAAGGAAGGTCTTACAAAGGACGATGTCGGCCGTGAAGGCTTCCTCGAGCGCGCATGGGCGTGGAAAGAGAAGTTCGGCGGCAGAATAATCGAACAGCTCAAGAAGATGGGCTCGTCCTGCGACTGGGAGCGCGAGCGCTTCACCCTCGACGAGGGCTGCAACGAGGCTGTCAACGAGGTTTTTTGCAACCTCTATGAAAAGGGACTCATTTACAGGGGTGAGAGAATAATCAACTGGTGCCCCCATTGCCTGACTTCGATCTCCGACGCCGAGGTCGAATATGAGGATCAGGCGGGTCACTTCTGGCATCTTCGCTATCCTTTCAAGGACGGAAGCGGCTATCTTGAGCTTGCAACGACCCGACCCGAGACCCTGCTCGGCGATACCGCAGTCGCCGTCAACCCCAATGACGAAAGATATAAGGATATCGTCGGCAAGACGCTCATCCTGCCCATAGTCCACCGCGAGATACCCGTTGTCGCCGATGATTATGTCGAGATAGACTTCGGTACCGGTGTCGTTAAGATAACCCCCGCGCATGACCCGAACGACTTCGAGGTCGGTCTGCGCCATAACCTGCCCGTTATCAATGTCCTGACCGATGACGCAAAGATAGTCGACGACTATCCGAAATACGCCGGCATGGACAGATACGAGGCGAGAAAAGCTATCGTCAAGGATCTTGAAGCTGAGGGCGCTCTCGTCAAGGTTGAGGATTATAACCACAATGTCGGCACCTGCTACCGCTGCTCGACTACCGTTGAGCCCCGCGTTTCAAAGCAGTGGTTCGTCAGCATGAAGCCCCTCGCGGGTCCCGCTATCGACGCTGTTAAAAACGGCGAGACAAAGTTTGTCCCGAAGCGCTTTGAAAAGGTCTATTTCCATTGGCTTGAGAATATCCGCGACTGGTGCATATCCCGTCAGCTCTGGTGGGGTCATCGTATCCCCGCATGGTACTGCGACGACTGCGGCGAGATAACCGTTGCAAGAACCGCCCCCGACAAGTGCTCGAAGTGCGGTAGCACCCATATTCATCAGGATCCCGATACGCTTGATACATGGTTCTCCTCGGCTCTCTGGCCGTTCTCGACCCTCGGCTGGCCGAATACCGACAGCGAGGATTTCAAGCGCTATTATCCCACCAACACCCTTGTCACAGGTTATGATATAATCCCGTTCTGGGTCATGAGAATGATGTTCTCCGGCATCGAGCAGACCGGTCGGGTTCCGTTTGATACCGTCCTCATCCACGGACTCGTCCGCGATGAGCTGGGCAGAAAAATGTCGAAGTCGCTCGGCAACGGCATCGATCCGCTCGAGGTCATTGACAAGTACGGCGCAGACGCCCTGCGCTTCACTCTTGCCAACGGCAACAGCCCCGGAAACGACATGAGATATTCCGACAAAAAGGTCGAAGCGAGCCGCAACTTTGCGAACAAGCTCTGGAACGCCGCACGCTTTATCCTTATGAACCTCGACGGCTCCGAAGAAGCGGGTCTGCCCGATGAGCTTGCGCTCGAGGATAAGTGGGTGCTCAGCCTCTATAACGACCTCGTCAAAGAGGTTACGGACAATCTCGAGAGATTCGAGCTCGGCATCGCCGTTCAGAAGCTCTATGATTTCATCTGGGATGTTTTCTGCGACTGGTATATCGAGCTTGCGAAGATTCGCCTGCAAAAGGGCGGCGAGCCCGCACAGTGCGCAAAGCGCGTGCTCATATATGTCATGTCCAATGTTCTGAAGCTCCTCCATCCGTTCATGCCGTTCGTGACCGAGGAAATCTGGCAGTCCCTGCCGCATGAGGGCGCGAGCATAATGGTCTCCGATTGGCCGCAGTATTCCGACGCTCTGAACTTCAGCGCAGAGGAAGAGCAGATGAACATGATTATGGACGCGGTCAGGGCGATAAGAAACCGCCGCGCCGAGATGAATGTTCCTCATTCAAAGAGAGCGAAAATATATATCAGCACCTCCTATGTCGATACCTTCAGACTTTCCGGCGAGTTCATGCAGAAGCTCGCAGGCGCGTCCGAGGTCGAGGTTGAGGACGGCATCGAGATAGACGGCGCAGTCTGCATCGTCACCGACGCCGCAAAGATATATATCCCCATGGGCGACCTCGTCGACTTCGAGGCCGAGCGCGCAAGGCTCAACAAGGAATTGGCCTCCGCTCAGAAGCAGCTTGACGGCATCAACGCCAAGCTCTCCAACGAGAACTTCGTCTCCAAAGCTCCCGCGCCGGTCGTTGAGGCTCAGCGCGAAGCGGCGAGAAAGCTGAATGAGAAGATTGCTATGCTTAACGACAGCCTCTCTAAGATCGCCAATGCGTAATTTCGCGTGATACTGCGTTGTGGGAACCATGCGAACTCAGTCACGCACCCGCGTGCGCTCCATCGTTCGCAGAACCCCACGCCTTGCTCTGCACAATTTCTCGCAGTTCGGGAAGACGGCTCATAATTTCGCGTGATACTGTGTTGTGAGAACCGTGCGAATTCGGAATTTATTGCGCTTGTGCATATTCTCTCATAAAAACCAACCTGCAAAGGACGGGCATGTCCCGTCCTTTGACGCTTTACGGAGGAAAACTGATGACACCAACCGAAGCAATCGAATATATCCATTCGCGCCTGACCTTTGGCATACACCCCGGCATGGAGCGTATCAGGGCGCTCTGCGCCGCGCTCGGCAACCCGCAGGATGAGCTTCGCTTCATCCATGTTGCCGGGACGAACGGCAAAGGCTCGACGAGCACCATGATATCCTGTATGCTCTCTGCCGCCGGGTACAGAACCGGGCTGTTCACTTCGCCCTATGTCATTGATTTCCGCGAGCGCATGCAAATTGACGGCGAGATGATTCCGCCGGAGGAGCTCGCCTCGACCGTTGAGCGCGTTAAATCGGTGTGCGACAAGCTCGATAAACGCGGAATTGTCGCAACCGAGTTCGAGACCCTGACCGCCGCCGCGTTTCTCTGGTATAAAGAGCGCAAATGTGATGTTGTCGTGCTCGAAGTCGGGCTCGGTGGGCTGCTCGATTCAACGAATATTATAAAAACTCCGCTCGTCTCCGTCGTAACCTCGATTTCCATGGATCACACCGCGATACTCGGCAATACAATAGCTGAAATAGCCGCGCAGAAATGCGGAATAATCAAGCCGCGCGGCGTGACGGTCATGTATCCCGAGCAGTCTGTTGATGCACGCCGTGTTATAGAAGAAACCGCTCGGCGCGAGAAAAATAAGCTCGCAGTGCCGGATATGACCGTCTGCCGCGTTGTTGACGAGACGATACGCGGCACAGATATTATCTACGGCTCGCTGAATTTCCGCATACCGTTCGCGGGCGACCATATGATAAAAAATGCGCTGACGGCCGTCACCGCCGTTCGCGAGTGCGGCTTGAATGTCAGCGACGAAGCGATAGAGCAGGGAATGAAAAAAGCCGTGATGCCCGCACGAATGGAGCTTATCGGCGATAAAATTATTCTTGACGGCGGTCATAACGAGGGCTGTGCCTCGGCGCTTAAAGCCTTTCTGGAACGCTTCACAAGCGGCAGACGCGTTGCCGTGTGCGCGCTCATGGGCGACAAGGACTGCGATACATATCTGCGCCTGACCGCGCCGCTGTTTGAAAAAATGTATCTGACAGCCCCGGACAATCCGCGCAGCATGAACCCCGAAGCCCTGAGCGAGCTTGCCAATAAATATTGCGCCGACTGCACGCCTGTGTCCGAGCCGACAGAAGTCTGCCGCATGGCAATAAATGATATAAGGCAAAACGGCGGAACGCTCGTTACTTGCGGTTCGTTCTATCTCGCGGGCGAGGTTCGCGGTTATCTTTTGAAAAATAAAAATATTTAACCCGCCGCATTTCGGCAGGATTTTCAAACGGGATGGATTATTATCTTTGATGATAATAGTCCGTCCTGTTTTTTATTTTGTACAAGCCGTGTCCGATTTTTGATCATATCAAAATGACCCTCCGCACAGAGCCGACCAACGGCGGCACAGATTTTTCATAAGATTTGCTGCAATTAAAAATTGTGCACGGTTCGTAGGGACAGCCCTTGCGGCTGTCCGATATCGGCGGCAGCCGATACAAAATTTTAAATGTACTGATATCGTCAACAAAAAATTCAAACAAATCCGAGAATAATCCCACTCATCCCGGACAAACTGTTAATTGATAATCACCCCAAAGGAGGAAAAAACATGGGTGTTGAAATAATCTCAAATCCGCTCAGCGTCAGTGCGCTGCTCTCCGGCGAGATAGACCACCATACCGCCGCCGCAATGCGCGCGGATATCGATGCCGCCGCCGCGGCTCAGCAGCCGAAAATACTGCGCCTCGACTTCGCCGATGTCACTTTTATGGACAGTTCCGCCGTCGGTCTTGTCATGGGTCGCTATAGGCTCTTGCAGGGCTGGCAGGGGAAGCTCGAGGTCACGAATCTCAGCGAGCGCAATTATAAAATGATGCGTCTTGCGGGTATGCAGGCGCTGTGTACGCTGTCGCAGAAAAGGAACAAGGAGGATAAACATGAGTAGAAAAAAGCCTGTCGATCAGATGAGCCTGAAAATAGAGAGCCGCTCCGTCAACGAGAGCTTCGCGCGTGTCGCAGTCTCGGCGTTTGCGGCTCAGCAGGATCCGACGGTCGAAGAAATATCGGATATCAAAACCGCCGTCAGCGAGGCGGTCACAAACTGCATCGTCCACGCCTATCCCGCGAGCGTGGGGGAGATATACATATGGGTCGGGCTGTTCGACGACGGACTCGTCCGCATCAGAATAAGGGATCGCGGGTGCGGTATAGCCGATGTGCGCCAGGCGATGGAGCCGCTGTTCACGACCCTCGGCGGCGAGCGTGCGGGCTTGGGATTCGCCGTCATGGAGAGCTTTATGGACAAAGTGCGCGTGCGCTCCGTCCCGGGCAAGGGGACGAGCGTCACCATGGATAAATTTATAAAAGGACGCGGCGATGGACAGGGCTGAACGCAATGAACTCGTTGAAAAGAATATCGGTCTCGTCCATGCCTGCGCCAACAAATTCCGCGGCAAGGGTGCGGAGTATGATGACCTGTTTCAGGCGGGGTGCGTCGGAATTATAAAAGCCGCCGAGAACTTCGACCCGGAGCGCGGGTTCTCGTTTTCGACTTATGCCGTGCCCGTCATTCTCGGCGAGATAAAGCGCATTTTCCGCGACGGCGGCAGTGTCAAAGTCGGACGCGCACTGAAAGAAAAAGCGCGCGCCGCGATGCGCGAAAAGGACGCGCTGACCGCCGAGCTCGGGTGCGAACCTACTGTAGGTCAGCTCGCCGAACGCCTCGGCAGCGATGTCGCCCAGACGGCGCAACTGCTTAATGCGGCAATGCCCGCCGTGTCGCTGACCGCATGCACGGACGATGGCGAGGGGCAGATAGACCTGCCCGTTGAGTCGCCCGAGAACGCCGCCTCGGAGCTTATCGCCCTGCGCGAAGTCATTGCTCTGCTCGATGACCGCGACCGTGAGATGATAAGCCTGCGCTATTATCGCGGCATGACCCAGAGCCGAACTGCCGAACTGCTCGGTATGTCGCAGGTGCAGGTGTCGCGGCGCGAAAAAGCCGTGCTCGCGCTCCTGCGGCGCAACCTGTCCGCCTGATTTTCTTGACAATTCCCGCCGATGTGATAAACTTAACTGAGATCATATTGGAGGGACAAAAAATGAAAAAGATGATTCCCAACGGCGTCTATCCGACCATGATAACGCCGTTCACAAAGGACAATAAGATAGATTATGCGGCTGTCGAAGCGCTCATAAACTGGTACGCCGGGAAGAAAGTCGACGGAATTTTCGCCATCTGCCAGTCGAGCGAGATTTTTTTCCTCTCGTTCGAGGAGCGGCTCGAGCTGCTGCATTTTGTCATGCGGCATACGCCGAAAAATATCTCGGTCGTCGCCTCGGGTCATGTCGCGGACGACCTCGATACGCAGATAGAGCAGGCGAAAGCCTTTATTCAGGAGGGCATCGATGCCTATGTGTTTATCTCGAACAGATTCGCGGCTGAAGATGAGGACGACAGCGTGTTCCTCAAAAATATCGACAGGGCTGTCGAATCCGTCGGCGATGTCAATTTCGGTATCTATGAGTGCCCCTATCCCTATAAGCGCATTATGACCCCTGCGGTGCTCAAAAAGCTCGCCGAGTCCGGCAGATTCACTTTTCTCAAAGACACCTGCTGCGACCCCGGTATGATAAACGAAAAACTCAGAGCCGTTGACGGCATGGGACTCAAGATATTCAACGCCAACTCCGCGAGCCTGCTCGAAACGCTGAAAATGGGCTGCGCCGGTTTCTCGGGCGTTATGGCGAATTTCCACCCGGAGATATATTCGTGGCTGTGCAAAAACTTTGAAAAAGAGCCGGAAAAGGCGAAGAAAGTCCAGGCTTTCCTCGGCTTTGCCTCTCTCGCCGAGTGCCAGCTCTATCCCGTCAACGCAAAATATTATCTCTCCCTCGAGGGCGTGCCCATGGGTTATGACTGCCGCTCAAAGGACGCCTCGGCGTTCACTCTCAGCCGCCGTATGGAGATAGATCAGATGCGCGAGCTGACCGAACAGTTCAAGGCAGATATGGGTATAGAATAATGCCCGAACTCGGTTTTCAGTATGAATTAACGCGCTCCGACCGCAGGACGCTGAGCATAAAAATATCGCGCGATGCAAAGGTTCTGGTCTATGCGCCGCGCCGCATGAGCCTCAAGCATATCGAAGATTTTCTCTTTGAAAAGCGCGCGTGGGTGCTCAAAAATCTCGCAAAGGTGCAGGAGCGCAAAGACATTTCCGATTCGTTCGTCCCGGGAGGGGAATCGGGACTTATCCTGCTCGGGCGCGAGTATCCGCTGATAAAAGTTCCCGGGCAACGCGCAGGATTTGACGGCAGCAGCTTTTTTGTCCCCGACGGGCTTTCGGTTGATGATACGGCGGCAGCGCTCAAGGAAGTCTACCGCTCGCTCGCCAAGAATTATCTCGTCCGCAGGACATATGAGATTGCCGATCAGTTCGGCGAAACGGTCGCTTCGGTCAAGATAAATTCCGCGAGAACGCACTGGGGTTCATGCACCTCAAAGGGGAATATAAACCTCTCGCTGTTTCTCGTTATGGCGCCCGAGGACGCGGTCGATTACTGCATTATCCATGAGCTTTCGCATCTTAAACACATGGATCATTCGGCGGCGTTCTGGCGGCTTGTCGGTTCGCGGTGCCCGGATTATGAAAAACGCAAAGAGGAGCTGAGAGTTTTGAACCTCCGCCTCATGCGCGAAAAATGGTGAAAAAACGGCTGTGATCGGGCAATATATTTGCTCCGACCGCAGCCGTTTTTATTTTTGAAAACCGATTGACAACGGGAATAAATTCCATATATAATTGTCTTGTAAACGGCGCGTTCGGAGAATAACCGCCGACAAAAACAATGAAAAAGGGATGGTCATGTGGCAAAAATAATTTCATTTATTGTATCTGTAATTATGTTCTGCTTCCCCGCGCTCAACATTCCGCACGTTAAGGTTGACGATACGAAGTTCAACACCGAGTATGCCAACGTTTTCGTTCACGGTCTTGCGGGCTGGGGCAGCTACACCTGGTATAACGATTTCCTGCCCTATTGGGGTATGTTCGGCGGCGATCTGATGCAGTATCTCAACGCCCGCGGCTTCGAGTGCTATTCTGCAGCGGTCGATCCGACGGGAAGCGCATGGGACAGAGCCTGCGAGCTCTATGCCCAGCTGACCGGCACCGTCACCGACTACGGCGAGGAGCATTCAAAGCGCTGCCGCCACGACAGATACGGCGAGGATTATTCCTCCGATCCGCTTATCGATGAGTGGAGCGCCGAGGATAAGATAAATCTTCTCGGTCATTCATTCGGCGGCGTGACCGTCAGACTTCTGGCTGAGCTTATGGCAAACGGCAGCGAGGCCGAGCGCGAGGCTTCGGGCAGCGATGTCTCCGACCTGTTCACGGGCGGAAAGGCAGATTGGATATATTCCGTCACAGCGCTCGCCGCTCCGCATAACGGCACGACCGCCTATCTCGTGCGCGACGCTATAATCAAAGATGTCAACGCCACCGCCGAAGAGCGCGCGGTTGTCGCCATGCTCACCGTTGCCACCGCTCCGCATCTCGACAGGGCGCTTTCGGACAGCGCGGAATATGATATGGACATCGACCACGCTCTCGCGATAAATGAGAATATCTCGACGCTCAAAAATGTCTATTATTTCTCCTATCCGTGCAGCGCGACCGAGCGCAATGCGGACGGCACTTACAGCCCGGTCGACGGCAATATAGATAGGCTCTTCAGAGCGTGCGCAGTCAGAATGGGCAAGTTCACCTGCACCACCAAGGGCGGCTATGTCGTCGACGAGAAGTGGCTCGAGAACGACGGACTCGTCAACAAAATCTCCGCTCTCGCTCCGTTCAATGCGCCCTCTGCCGTTTACAGCGGCGGCGAAGTCACAACGGGCGTCTGGAACATCATGCCGACATTCAGCGGCGACCACCTCTCGATAAACGGCGGTCTGTTCGTCAATCATAATGTCCGCGTGTTCTATGTCGACCTGCTCTCGATGATAAACGAGCTGTAATATAATTTTCCCCGTGTCTTGCATGGGAGCGAAAAACAGAAATCCTACCCACAGTTTTCCCTTGGGTAGGATTTTTTGTTTGATAATCGCCTCGGCGACTCAACACATCGCTGCCGCGCGAGCGGAATGAAATTTCAGCAAAGAGTTATTCTGCCGACTGTCAATATCCCCAAATGTCCTGAGCTTAAATTGTGCATATTGCAAGAAATTTTAAAAATATATACAAAAAGATGCGATAAAATAAGTAAATATGTTGCAATATCGCTAATATAATGCTATGATTAGAAAAAACAAGCAGGAGGGTAAAGATGTATAACACAGAAAATCCGTACAAAAGCGCGGGGGAGTATCTGAAAGCGCCGCTGTTTGAAAAATATCAGCTCAGACGCGCCGCGGTCAAGACCTCGACTGCGCTGTTCCCGTTTATGCTCTTCGCCGCGATATTCGCGTTCATAATACTTATTCTCGGAAAAGTTTTTCCGTCCCTGCTCGACGGGCTCTATTGGGTCTCGTATATGTCCGTCCAGCTTTTCGGCATAGGTATGTCGATATGTATGGCGTATTATGCGGGCGGATTTTTCTCCGCGCTTGTCTCGGGCGTTCTCGCAGTGTATTTCGGTCTCTTCTGCACCCAGGTCGCGGGCGTTGAAACAATAGGTGGCTCGTCTGTTATCGGCTTCATGGGCTATTATTTGATAGCTCTGCTGAGCACCGTGTGCGTGACCTTCCTGCACAAGGTCTGCGTCGTCGTTATAGAATGGGCGTTCGGTCTGCTGTTGAAACTTGCCCATTCAAAGATAAAAGACGAAGCAAAGCGCGAGGAGCTTATATGCACATTCCGCCCGCAGCTCAAAAATATGACTCTGCTCGGCGATTCGCTCGTTGTTATCGGACTCTCTGCGTTCGCGGTGTTTTTCGTTATGAACTATGCCTACGCCCTGCCGATGACCCTGCTCGCGCATAAGCTCGCCGGAATAGTCGCCTCCTCCGCAAATATCATTCTCAAAGGCGCCGTGATAGGCTTCGCGCTCGGTTTCGATGTCGGCGGTCCGCTCTCGCTCGCGGTGTTCGATGAGATATTCAAGGGCGTGCTGGCGGGCTCAATGGAGAGCGCAAGACTGCTCACAGTGTTCTCCGCGGCGATGATAACCCCGTCGTGGATATGCATGATTTATCTCTTCGTCGGCAAGAAGTTCAAGTCCTGGCCGATGGTCGTCTATGATGAAAACCTGCTCAACACGGGCTTCATTAACGAGGTGTTCCAGAATGTCAGGCTCATGGCGATGTCGCCGATGGTCTATTGCGTCAGAGAGCCGCAGACAACGCCTTTTGCACTCATCGGCGGAACAACGCTCACAGGTATTCTCGCCGCGGCATTCGGCATCTGCAACGAGTTATTCTTGACTGACTATGCCCGGAAATACGGGCTTCTCCGCACTTCCACAATTGTCGTCACCGATAAATACGACGCCTTTGCGGGGCTGCTGCCTCCGCTCTATGCCGGCGGGGGAGCGAAAGTTATTCTGCTCTCGTTCGCGGCGGCGCTCGTCGGTTCGCTGCTCGGCGTGGGGATTGTAGTCCTGCTCAAGAAAGCGCGCTATTCAAAGCAGGAGAAGCGCGGCGAGGATCTCTTCCTTGCATACGGCTATGAGTTCACTCAGCAGGAGTGGAATGAGACATATAAGAAAAAGTCGAAGCTCGAACAGAAATTAGGTCTCGCGGGCGATATAGAAGAAAACGAGCCGGAGCTCGAACCGGCGGAATAAAACAAAATCGGGGTTGGCGAAATATCAATCCCGGTTCTTTTTGTCTCTTATTTTTTTACATATCTGTCAAACGTGAAAACGTATCCGTTGCTCTCCTGCGCGGCGGAGCGCGACAAGCTGATAAAAGTGAAAGCTTATATCAAAACCGAGTCCGGCAGCGCGGTCATCCGCCTGAGAGTGAACGGAAAAGTGCTCGAATATACGCCCGACGCCGACGGCAGATTCGAACATGAGTTCAATTTCAAAAACGGCGGCAACTACATCATGATAGACTTCGACCGCTTCACCGGAACAGTTCAGATGACAGCAGAATATGTATAACAAAAACGGCAGAAACCGTAAAAAAGTTCCTGCCGTTTTCTCTTATTTTATATATCCCGGTGCATCGCTTTCGGAAATGTACATCGTCTGATTGTAGCCGTCGGTGAATGTTATCTGCGCGATATAGCCGCCGAGAGAGGTGTAACACTGTCCTTGAGCGAGTGCGAACAGCTCGTCTGACTGCTTTTGATTTGTAACGCTCTTTATGAAGCAGTCGTCCATGTCGCCGAAAGTTTTGTTCACCAACTTTATTTCTTTCGTGTTGAACATCGTGCTCATAATAAAAATCGGGTTTATCGCGGTGCCGCCGTATTTTCCGCTTTTGTTTATCTCTTGCGCCTGCATAATGATGCGGCGACAATCGTAAATATTGACGCTCTTCACTTCACGCTTTTGTCCGAGCGCGTCCGTCATGCCGTGTTCTTTGATAAACTTCAGCGTCTCGGTCATGTCGTCCGTGACAGCCGCAAGAACAGATCTGCCTTTAACATTTTCTTCATATCGACCGCCGTAGTATGTGGCATTGTCGTTGAGATAAATATATGCTACTTCCTTTTCGCTGCCGCGAAGAATATCCGTATATTTTTTCTTCGATATGTCGCTCCATATGCATTTGCCGAGCTTATCAAGCTCATCCGAGCTCAGCTCGCGGCAGAAGCTGCCGTCCTTGCTCGCTATTAGAACGCCATCCGTATTGCGCAGAGGATTGCCGTAGTTTCGAAATAAGAAATAGCCTTGCAGGTTCGACATATTCGGAGCTTTTACGTCTTCGCTTTTGAGCTTTTCGCGCTCTGTATCGGAGGCGGCGAGGAAAAGATATTGCTGTTCCTTTACCCCGTCTGTGTCGGCAACGGCGAAATATGAGTTGAGGTCTTTTTCGCTTATGTTCGTGAAAGTGCGCTCCATGCTCTTCCCGTTCTTGAAATAATACTTGACGGAGAACTGGGTGTTTGTCTTTTCGTCGCTCTTCTTCTCGTTCGTTATGAGCTTGTGGATGGAGAGCACCGTGTTTATGTCCTTTTCCGTCGAGAGAGTTATGCAGTTGGAATAGGGCTTGAGAACCGTTGCAGTGCCCTTGACGGTGCGGAGTATACTGCCGTTTTGTGCCATTCCGCTCTCGAAGCTGAACGGCATCGACACCGTGACATACTCTACCTCCTCCGCCTCGGGAACGCGCGCGGTGTAGCCGAATCCGCCTGTCAGGAATATTGCGGTGATTATCGCCGCTGCGCCGACCGGCATTGCAAACTGCCAGAGATTTCTGCGAACCGCTTTCAAATTCCTGCGCGCAATGAATGTGTAGGCAAAATATGCCGCGAGCATGACGGCGGCGCCCAAAAGCGCGGCAAGAGCAGTATTAACGGAGGGGAGAGCCGTTTTCAAAACCCATGCGGGAACGGAAAATCCGCAGAACACTATTATCGCCGAGGTAAGCGCTGTGAGCACACGGCTTGCCGCCGGAACGCCTAACTCCTCAAGCTTCTTTCTGCCGAACATCCGCTGCGCGAGCACGATCAATACTGCGGTCAAAACTATCCAAAGCAGTATCGGAAGCCATGCGTCTATCCCGGGCAGAGATGAGCCGTCCTTGCAGAAACCGAAGTCGATAGGGCCGAATCCGCGCAGCTTCAAGCTCATCACATCCGCTCTGCTTGTCCCGGGAACGCGGAACAGCGTGAACGGGCAGAATGCCATTATCCCGCGTCCGCCTCGTTGGATGGAGAAACTGAAATAGTAATGCTGCATATCCATGTCGCCGGTGTAATTCACGCCGGAGACTGCCGTCCTGCCGCGCAGAAATACCGAAGAAAGGGCGTCCCAAGCAGTTGAGAGAAGCGGCAGGGCGAGAATGAGCACTACAGAATAGAATATGCTCTCCGCAACGCTGCCCGTGAGCGACGCCGTCAGCGCGCCTATCGCAAAGCCCGCGAACATCATCGTCAAAAATCCGGCATACTGATAGAATATTACCGGGAGAACTTTCGCGGCGGAGCAGCCGGACGCGCAGCATATTATCGCGCTGATTATCCCGGGTATTATTATCGCCGCGCCGAGGAGCGTCAGCGAAGAAACACAGCGGTTTTTAAAGAGCGTCGAGCGGCTGAGATTGAAGCTGAACCACACGTTCGACTGATTCTTTATGTTGATGAACCGCAGAGTATATGCCGCCTGTATCGCGCCGACGAGCACAATGCAGAATGAGATGAAAACAAGCGCATCGGGCGAGTCCCTGAACCATGTGAAAAAGACCTTTTCTTTCTGTTTGAATTGAAAATATGCGCATACTGCCGCCTGCACAGTGAATGCGAGAAAGGTCAGCGCGGGTATGACGAGATTTGAAGCAAAGCTGCGCTTTAAGTCGGCGGAAGCAATATTATTCAAAGACTTTTGAGATTTCATCGCTCTTGTCCTCCGTTTCCTGTAAGAATATTTCTTCAAGCTCCATCGGGAACTCGTCGATGAACAGCGGCTCCAATGCGTCGAGCTTTGCCCTTGCGTCGTCGATGTGTCCGCAGACGGTCACAACGGCACTTCGGCCGTCGATGTCGAGCTTTTTGATGTCGATATTCCCGAATATCGAGCGCGTCGGCTCAAAGTCAAACTGAAGCCTGAATTTGCGCCAGGTCGAGGGGATATCGTCCGCGCAGCAGTTCATCTGCATACGCTTGCCGGATATCAGCACTATCCTGTCGCAGAGGTTTTGAAGATCTGCTATCGCGTGGGACGAGATGAGCATGGTGCAGCCGCTCTGAGCCATGTAGTCCATGAAAAGCTGCTTGCAGATGTCCTTTTTAGCGATGTCAAGCCCGTCGAGGCATTCATCGAGCAGCAGGATCTTCGGCGACGAGGCGAGCGCTAACGCTATCTCCGTCTGGCGCTGCATTCCTTTTGAAAATCCGCGTATTTTCGCGTCGCCGTCAAGCTCAAAGAGCTTTAGCATACGCTCGAAGTTGCCGAATGAAAACTCCGGGTAGTAGTCTTTGTAGAAGCGAGCCGCGCTGTTCGGGGTCGAGCCGACGGGGAAGAAGAGATCGTCCGGCACGAAGAACAGCCGCGAGCGCACCTCATCGGAATTGTAGGTGGATTCGCCGTCTATAAGCACCTTGCCGGAGTCCGGCTTATAGAGCCCCGCGGCGCATTTTATAAGCGTTGTTTTGCCCGCGCCGTTGTAGCCTATCAGACCGCAGACGGACGAGTCACAAGCGGAGAAGGATATGTCCTCAACGGCGGTAAAATCGCCGTAGCTTTTGGTGACGTTTCTGAATTCAATCATGGCGTTTGCCTCTTTGCTCCTTTCATTTGTTTTCGGCGTAGACCTGCTTTAGAAGCTCCTCAATATCCGCTTCGCTCAGCCCGTTTGCCTTCGCCGAGCGCAGAGCGGCCGAGAGCGCCGAAAGAGTCTGCTCGCGCACGCGGCTGTTGTCCGCCGCGTTTTCGCTGATAAAGACTCCGCGCCCGGGTTGGGAATAGGTCACGCCCTTTGCCTCAAGCTCCTGAAACGCGCGCTTTACGGTGTTCACGTTGAGCTTGAGCTCGGAAGCTAAAGAGCGGGTGGAGGGCAGACGGTCGTGCGGCTTGTACACGCCGCGCCTGACCATGAGCATCACCTGCTCCTCGATCTGTTCGTAGATAGGTGTTTTTGAGTGGAAATCGAGTATAATCACGATTTGTCCTCCGTATTAAAAAGTTAGCTAACTGAGCTATCTCAAATAGCTCAGTTGTATATTATCATCCTTTTCGGCGTTTGTCAACGGAAAAACTTTATTTTTCTCTCGTCAATATTTCCAAATGTCGGGCGCTTTGTTTGTGCATATTGCGGCAAGAACGGCGATAGCGCAAAAATAAATCTTTGATTAAAGAGCCGAAAAAGTCCGACCCGACCGAATAAAACAAAAAAACGGGATTGGCGGTCAGTCCGTCAATCCCGTTTCGTATAGCTTATTTTTTTACATATCTGTCAAACGTGAAAACGTATCCGTTGCTCTCCTGCGCGGCGGAACGCTCGACGAGCTTCCAGCCTGCGCGGCGGTCGAGGTCGGGGAAGAACTTCTCCGCCTTTCCGTCCGCATTTACGCGCGTTACATACGCTTCATCGCATGAGTCGATCAGCTCGTGGTAGACCGCCTCTCCACCCATGAGGAATACATTTTCGCCATTTTCAATAATGTCCGCGAGCTCGTCAATGCCGTGACACACCGTGACATTCTCGGCGCTCCAATTTTCGTCTCGCGTCAGCACTATATTCTTCCTGCCCGGCAGAGCCTTCTGCCCCGGCAGGGAGAGAAATGTCGTGCGTCCCATGATAACGGTGCTGCCCATTGTCTTTTCTTTGAGAAATTTGAGGTCGGCGGGGATGTGGAAGAGCATTCCCGTGCCCTTGCCGATGCCCCAGTTTATGTCGGCACAAACTATTGCTTTCATCTTCGCTCCTTATATCGCAACGGGTATCTTCTCGGTGAACTCGTGATATTTGTAGTCCTCAAAATGCACGCTGTCGGGCGTGAACTTGTAGAAATCTGTTATCGACTTGTCGAGTATAAACTTAGGCGCATCGTATGGCTCGCGCTTTATAAGCTCCTCAACTATCGGAACGTGCCTGTCATATATGTGCGCGTCGGCTATGACATGGACGAACTCGCCCGGCTCAAGTCCCGAGACCTGCGCTATCATGTGAACGAGCGTCGCGTATTGGCAGACGTTCCAGCTGTTTGCCGTGAGCATATCCTGCGAGCGCTGGTTGAGTATCGCGTTGAGCTTCTTGCCCGTGACATTGAAAGTCATGCTGTAGGCGCAGGGGTAGAGATTCATTTCACTCAGGTCTGCGTGGACGTATATGTTTGTCAGTATGCGACGGCTGAGCGGGTTGTGCTTGAGGTCATAGAGAACTCTGTCAACCTGGTCGAAATCACCCTCGGGATAGTGGTGCTTGACTCCGAGCTGATAGCCGTATGCCTTGCCGATGCTGCCGTCCTCGTTAGCCCAAGCATCCCAGACGTGCCCCTTGAAGTCGTTGACGTTGTTCGATTTTTTCTGCCATATCCAGAGCAGCTCGTCCGTTGCGCTCTTGATAAAGGTCTTTCTGAGTGTCATCGCCGGGAACTCCTTTGAAAGGTCGTAGCGGTTGACGATGCCGAATTTCTTTATCGTGTGCGCACTCGTGCCGTCCTCCCAGTGCGGGCGGACGTTGTAGTCCGTGTCCCATGTGCCGTTTTCGAGTATATCCTTGCAGTTGGCGATAAATACCTCGTCTGCGTAGCTCATTTCTTCCTCTCCTCTTTGCCTTTTCTTTATTTATATTATTCCTGTCTGCCGGAGCAGATCGGGTATTCCGTGCTCAAAATCAACGCCGTAGCGAAGATCCGTGCCCGCTTCTTTTGTCCTCACGATGCAGCCGTGGGTGTAGTCAACGGCTATCCTCGCGCTCTCGGCGAGGCTCAGTCCGTTCATGTATGCGCCGAGCAGAGCGCTCGCAAATACGTCGCCCGTGCCGTGAAAATATCCGTCTACCGTGTCCGAGAGGGCGTAGCTTATCTCGTCTGTCGAGCGGTCGTATGATGCCGAGCCGACCTGTTTTTTGTCGAATGCAACGCCCGTCAGAACCACCTTTGACGGCCCGAGACAAGAAAGCCTGCGAAGCGTCGATTCAACATATTCTTTTGAGTAGGGGGCAGGGCGGTATTCCTCGCCGAGCATGAACGCCGCCTCCGTGAAGTTCGGAACGATTATGTCTGCCTTGGCGCAAAGGCGCGTCATTTGCTTTGCAAAGTCCATGTCGAACACCGTGTACATCTTCCCGCCGTCCGCCATCGCGGGGTCGACGAGCACAACCGTGTTTTTCTCTTTGAAATCGTCTATAAAATCGGTCACTATATCTATCTGCTCGACCGAGCCAAGAAAGCCGCTGTATATCGCGTCAAATTTTATTCCGAGCTTTTTCCAGTGCGCCGCTATCGGGCGCATATCTGCCGTGAGGTCGCGGTAGGTGAAGCCCTCGAGCCCGCCCGTCTGCGTAGAGAGCACGGCCGTGGGTATGGCCGCCACTTCAATGCCCATGGCTGAGATTATCGGCAGGGCAACTGTCAGCGAGCATTTGCCGAAGCCCGATATATCGTGTATGGCGGCCGTTCTTTTGAGTCTCTCCATGTGTATCACTCGCTTTTTGTTATGATGTCCGCAAGCTCCCCGGCTGTCAGCCCGGGGATATATTTTTCCGTTTGAACCGATTCGAGCGCCGATGTTATCGCCCCGCGCCGAAGCTTGATTCCTTTAAGATGATTCTCAATCTCCGATACGTCTCCGGTATTCATAAAGTCGCCGAAAATGCGGATATCCTCTATTCTCCCGCAGGCGGTTTTCTTTTTTATATAAACCGTCCCGCAGCTAAGACGGGATCGCTCAGCTTTTGAAAACCGCTCGGCGCCGCAGTTCCATTCGTCGGTCGAATATTTACTGTCCCGAAGCTTCTCAATGGCTTCTATATCGCTTTCGCCGAGTTCATATATTTCTCCGCCGCGCTCCGTCATATATCCAGCCAGCATCGCACCGATAATATCGGGTCTGACTTCTTCTTTCGTGTATTCCGACAGATTCGCAACGCGGCTTCTGACTGATTTAACTCCGTGCCCCATCAGCTTGTTTTCGTCCGGTTTCAGCGCTTCGGACATAGCTTCAAGGTCGGCGCTTATCAGCAGCGTGCCGTGAAACAGCGACCTGCCGCCGCGCGAACACATCGCCGTGCCGGAAACTTTTCTGCCGTCGACTGTGATATCATTTCGCCCGGAAAGCTTTGCTTCAACGCCGAGGGAGCGAAGAACCTCGATAACAGGTCTGCATAGCTTTGCTCTGTTCGGCTCGCCGTTTTGAATGAACGAAAAATTGAGGTTGCCCGCGTCGTGATAAACTGCCCCTCCGCCGGTCATACGCCTGACAACGGGCAGGGAGCGGGTGCGGACATAATCACCGTTTATCTCGTCCGCCGCGTTCTGATTTCTGCCGATTACAATGCACGGCTTATTTTTCCAAATCAGGAAAAAATCTTCGCTTTTTTCGCGGAGCAGATATTCCTCCGCCGACAGGTTGAAAAACGGATCGTTGCTGTCGAGCGTCAGAATAAACACAAAACTCATCTCCGAAAATCTGTTGCCTTTTATAATATCATTTCGCGGGAAGAAAATCAATAATAAGCGCGAATGAAACGCAAAAAGAGCCGCCCTGCGAGTTTTGCAGAGCGGCTCGTCTGTGTTATTTAAACAGCTTCTTTATAAAATTAATTATAGATGACGTGATTTTAAGAATCGGCTTGAAGATTGCTTGGAAAGCCTTGACAACGAGCGATTTATCCGTGCCCTTGTCGTTCTCTATTTCGGCATAGAAAGCGTCGTAGTCGCCGTTTTCGTATCTTTCAAGCATTTCGCCGAAGGTGACGTCCTTTTCCTCGCCGTCCTTCATAACGCTTATCTTCACATAGATGTCCTTGAAGGTGAGGTACTCGGAGTCGGGATCGACGCACTCGAATCTCTTGCCGTCCGTAGAGTCTGCCGTCTTGATTCCGTCGAAGGTCAGAACGTCGAAGTGGAGATACATGGCGTCGGGGTATCTCGATGCGTAGTAGGCGAGGTATCTTCCGGCGACGCCGTCAAAAACGGTGAGCGTGCCCTTGAAGTTTATAACCTTCTTCTCCTCGTCGTAGCTTACTGTCACAAGCGGCATCTCATTATCAAGGGCGAAAGCCTGCGCGGCGGTGTTTTTCTCGTCGCATATGAGCAGGAATTTTTCGTTGTGACCGTCAAACGCATCGTACTCTATTTCCGTGTCGCCCTCCGTTGTTATCGCAACGGTCATGAGGTCGCCGCAGTTTGCGAATGCGAGGGAGTTTATTTTTTTTACATCGCTTCCGAGCAGTACCTCGTTGAGATGGGGGAAGCTGTTGAACGCATTCTTGCCGACGGAGGTCACTCCGTTGCCGAATACAACTCCCGTGACCAGATCGGCGTTGCTGCTCCAGGTGAAGTCCTCAGCGTTGTCGTAGGAATACATGTCGCCGCTGCCCTCAACAGTTATCTGGAAGAGGTCGGGCTGCAGGCTCCATGTGAGGTTATCTCCGCAAACGCCGCTCGTCTGGCCGTAGTTGTAGACAATCTTGATGTTCTTGAGCGCAGATGCAACGTCAACAACATTTATCTTGTCCCAGTCGCTCTTTGTGCCGCGATAGTATATAGTATCTATCCTGTTCGTGCCGCCGAGCGCACCGATTTCTATCTTCTTTATGCCCTTTCCGACAACGACGGTTCTGAGCTTCGGGCATATAGAGAATATATTTTTGAAAGTGTCTACTTTGTCATTGAACTCAAAATGTGTCAGCGGTGTGCTGCTGAATGCTTGAGTTCCTACATATTCAACCGAGTCGGGGAGATAGAACTCTGTCATTCCGCATCCGTCGAATGCTACCTGGTCTATCATTCTGACTGTGTCGGGGACTGTGGTTATCTTGAGCGAGCCGCAGTTCCTGAACGCGGCATACGGAATTTTCTTGATAGCATATGAGAAAGTTACATCAGTAAGATTCGCGCAGTTGTAGAAAGCATATTGATCTATGTTGCAGTTTATATCGAATGTGAAAGCTTTCTCGAAGTTCGGGCAGTGGAGCAGGAGCGACTTGTCCTTGTTATAGAGCACTCCGCGCTCGTCTGCGCTGTAGTTCGGGTTGGCGGCGTCTACCGTGACCGCCGCGGGGCATCCTGCGAAGGTGTAGCCGGGGACGACGATATTTGTCAGATTCTTAGATATCTTTATCTCCTTGAGTGCACAGCCCGTAAAGGCGCCTCTTTCGATTCTTGTGACGGAATCGGGGATAGTTACGCTTTCAAGTTTTTTGCACATCGAGAAGCATTCCGAGGGTATAGTCTCGAGTCCTTCGGAAATAACCGCCCTTGTCAGCTTCGCGCAATCCCTAAATGCTCCGAAGCCTATTGTTTTTACGGATGACGGAATTGTTATGTCAATGAGCTTCGAAGCACCGTCGAATGCGTATTGACCTATAGTTTCAAGTCCGTTCGGGAGATAGACGTCGGTAACGCCCGCGCTCTTGAACGCATAGGGGGCGATTTCCTTTACGGTTGGGGCCACCGTGCACTCGACAACATCGTAGTCAGCCGTTGTATTTTGGGCAGGGAACCTGATGAGCTTTGTCTTGTCCTTGTTGTAGAGAATTCCGTTGAGCGAGCTGAGATACGGGTTGCCGGAATCGACCTCGAACGATTTCATGTAATAGAACGGCTGTATCGAGTCGCAGAACACTCTCGCATCGGTTACGTTTATGTTCTTGCCGATTTTAACCTTGAGAGCGTATGTGTTTATTTCCGAGGTGTCCCATTTCTTTATGTCATTGACCGTCAAAGTGCCGCTTCCTGTTATGGTTACAGTACTTTTGGATCTGTCGAAGGTGAAGGTTATCTCCTCCGGCTCTTCCTCTTCGCTGTAATTATAAACAACATTTGCCGATTTAATGGCGCTGTTGTCGTAGCTGTCTATAGTTATGAGCTTCCAGAGTTCCTCTGTGCCGCGGTAATTTACCGTATTCAGCGATGAATCGAACGCAGCGCCGTCAACTCTCTGAAGCGTCGCGGGGAGAGTTACGGTATTGAGATTTTTGCAGCCGTTGAAAGCATATGTCGGTATGGCGCGCAGGTTATATGCAATGTCAACGTTTCTGAGATTTTCGCACCCCTTGAATGCATATTTATTGAGATCACATCTGACGGTGTAGTCAAAAGTATACGGAAGATTCGGGCAGTAGTAGAGCAGGGTCTTGTCCTTGTTGTAGAGCACACCGAGATCGTCCGTGCTGAAATACTGATTTTCGGGGTCGACTGTCAGGGCAATATTGAGTCCGCCGAAATTTCTTCCGGGGGAGTCGGTAAATGTCTGAAGATTTTTCGGCAGCTTCAGGGTTTTAAGCTTGGTGCAGCCAAAGAATGCGATGTCGCCTATAGTTGTCAGTGAATCGGGAAGATTTACTGTTTCGAGACTTCTGCATCTGTCAAATGCGTCTTCGGGTATCGCGGTAACGCCCTCTTCAATGGTTACCTTGTTGAGCAGATTGCACTGAGCCAGAACGCCTTTGCCCATCGAGGTCACCGTGCCGGGTATTGTGATATAGAGCAAATTGCCGCAGTTGTCAAACGCAAAGTTTTCTATTGTCTCAAGACCGTCGTTAAGGAATATTGTTTTGAGAGCGGAAGAAAACTCAAAAGCACGGTAAGAAATGGTTTTCACGGTATCGGGAACGGTGTAAAACGAAAATTCTTTGCTCCCAGCTGGGTATTTTATGAGCACAGTCTTATCTTTGTCCATAAGCACGCCGTCGGGGTTGCAGAGATATTTATTGTTCGCGTCTACCTCATATTCATCTACAAAGTCAAAGTTCTCAAAGACGCGACCGGTTGTGATATTTACATCCGCCCCGATCTTTACATGCTCGGCGACCCATGAGCCGCCGAAAAGCCCGAAGTCGGCAACATCTTCGCCGAGTGTGCCGCTGCCGCTCAAAACGAGCGTTTTGTCGGCCGAGGTGTAGACCCAATCGACTCCGTTGACTGTGCCGCTTGCGTCCGAGCCTGCGGCAAAAGCCGCTCCGGCGCAGCCGAACACGGTCAGTGCCGCGAGCACAACGCTCAAAAATTTCCTGAGCGTTGCTTTGATTTTACTGTTCATCGTTTCTTGCACCCTTTCTCATTATCATCATCACTTCAACAGTGAAATATCCGTTTTCATATTTGAGATTGACCTCGCCGTTGTACTTCTTTGCGGCGCTTCTTATGCTGCCGATGCCGAGCCCGTGGTTCACGCTGTCGAGCTTCGTCGTTTTGACAGTGTTGTTCTTTATCTCGACCGGGTGGAGAGTGGGGTTGCTGACGGTCAGCATGAACACCGCCGAATCCTGAACGGCGTGAACGCTGATGACCGCGTTGTCAACAAGCTTGCTCGCCTCAACAGCGTTGTCCAGCGCGTTCGCAAGAATAGTGCAGAGGTCGATGTTTTCAATCCCGTCGGCGGGTATTATTCCGTCGAAATCAAGCTTAGTCTGCCAAATTGCCGCAGCGGCGCTCTTCTCGGCGAGTATGGCGTCGGCAAAGTGGTTGCCTGTCGAAAATGCATTTTTCGTCGCGTCGAGCCTGCCGTAAAGCTCGTCTATGTATTTTTCCGCCTCGCCGTACTGCCCGTCGGATATCAACGCCCTGACGGAGGTGAGATTGTTCTTGAAATCGTGGCGGAACACACGCATATCGCGGTTCTTCTGAACCATATTATTGTAGTGGTTGAGCTCGAGCTCAAGCTGCTTCTCCGTCGCGCGCTTTCTCTGCGAAGCGATAAGATATTTTGTAACCAGATACGCTATGCATCCGACGATGAGCACGGACGAAAGCATAGTCAGCGCGTTTGCCGTCTCTTTGGAATAATCCGCGTTGAGCGACACAGTGACGCTGTAATATGCGGCGAGAAATGCCGCGAATATCATCAAGCTTGCGACCGGCGGGAATCTGTCGAACGATTCTATGGTGTCAAAATCGCCGACCCTGTCGCTTGTCAGCATGATAGCTATGAACACCAATACATACAGTATGACTTTTGCCGACATCTGACCGATGGTGTCGAGCTTGAAAGCGTAGTTTATAATGAACGCGAAATAGTCGAGGCTCGCCGCCATCGCGATACCTATCCATAAAAACGCCGTCTTCTTTTTGTACGGCTTCAATACGAGATAGGGGAACACGATAAAGCAGAGCGTCGATGTTGCGTCTGCAATGTCGGTTATGTCGAAATATTCGGGCAAGAATATCGGGAGAATCGAGAGGGCGGCAAGAACAACGCAGAAAACGACGAGCAGAGCTTTTCTGACCTTTTTCTTGTAGCCTATGAGTGCGTGAAGGAATATGTATACGAAAAACATGCATACGGCGCAGCTGATGAGGTTCAGCGGCGGGCAAACGGCGTTTAGCACCTTAACATTGTTCATCTTCTGTTACCCCTATACTTTAAAGTGCGTTGCGCTGCCGTGCCAGCTCGCGAAGCTTTCTGGATATCTTGTTTAAGCTTTTCGCTCTGATCGGAATGCTCTCCTCACGGTTCTTTATGTATATACCATCCGTATTAAGGTAATCTATCATCGACAGATTCGTCAGATAGCTGCGGTGCGTGCGGAAAAAGTGAAAAGGCGTAAGCTCCTTTTCAAGGCTGTCGAGAGACCTTTTGCAGACGAACACTTTCTCTTCGCCGCCGCTGTCGTAGTGGATATATGCGTCCTTACGCTCGACTTTTATAAAATATATGCTGTCTATGTCGATGAGCTTTGAATCCCCGCCGTTTCTGACGAGCAGGCGGCGGAATGAATATGCGTCCTTGTCCAGCTCGTTGAGCGCACGGTAGAGCTTCTCTTTCTCAACGGGCTTTGTGAGATAGCGATGCGCATGAACCTCAAAAGCGTCGTAGACGATGTCGTCGTATTGCGAGATGAATATAATAGTCTTCGTTGTCATATATTCTTCTCTGATACGCCTTGCAAGCTCGAACCCGTCTATATCCGGCATTCGATAATCGAGAAGAAAAACATCGAATTCACCGATTCTCTCCGCCAACTCCTCGGAGTTTGAAAAGGCCGTAGCACTTATTCCGTAGGCTGCCTTTCGCGGATATTCTTCAATGAGCGACATTATCTCCCGAAGTTCCCGCAAATCGTCGTCACATACCGCAATTCTCAATATAATCTACCCCCAAAAAAGAACAAAAAAACTTCCTACTGCATTTTAATACTTTAAACAATTTCTGTCAATGAATTTGGATGCTTTGCCCAAAAAAATTTAGTTAATACCGAAAAAAGTCATGTTCGTACCGAGGTGGTAGCCTTTTAATTCTTCTTTCCGTTTTTGCGCTTTTTCGGCAGTCCCTGCGCAATATGCGGAAAAGAATTTTCCGTCTGCGAGGTCGGCTGAATGTTGTAGGTTCCGTATTTGTTCACCATGTCGAATGAGTCCTCGGGTTCGTCCATGACGGGTTCGGAGCTCGGGGTGGGGCAGTGGATGCCGTCGAATTTTTTGTCGTTTTCTTTATTCATTTTAATTTTATCCTTTCTGATAGAAAAAAGCGCCTTTGCATTTATTATCGTTTCCGCCCGACGCCGAAAAAATTTACTCGTTCACAAAGATTTAAAGAAATTTTTATATTCTCTTTAAACTCTATTGCAATTTTGCGTCTAATTATTGTATAATTATGGCACATTTTCAAAAGGAGTATCGCTTTTTCATGAAAGAAGAACACAGAAAGTATGCCGAAGAGGTATACGACATAATCAATCATGCCGCGAAGAACATCGGCGCAAGATTGCCGGGTTCGGACGGCGAAAAAAAGTTTGCTGCCTATATGGGCGATAAGCTCAGAGAGATCGGCATCGAGCCCGTTCGCGAAGAGTTTGCGGTTTCCCCGCGTGCGTCCATCGGCGGAATCCCCTATGCAGGCTGGCTCGGTCTCGCGCTGAGCGCCCTTGTCTATATCGCAATGGGCATCCCCGCAGTCTGGTACGGCATGGCTCTCGCTTCGGCGGCATGCATCGTCTGGCTTGTCTGCAGCGTTTTCCTTTATAAGACCTGGTTCGATATGTTCTTCAAGCAGGAAGTATCGCAGAACACCTATGGCGAGCTGCTCCCGGAGGACGGCAAGTATGACTACACCATCATCCTCTCCGGCCATACCGACACCAGCTGGAACTGGCGTCATTCCGAGCACGCTTCGAAGTTCGCTAAGACAAACCCCGCACTCGGCCTCGTTGCCACCTTCGTCAAGGTCGGCTTCGGCGCTCTCTGCTTCTTCTTCCTTGCAGGCACTTCGATTGCCGTCGCGACCCTCTACACCGGCTATTATTTCGGCGCAAGCTGGGCAGCGGAAGCTTTCGCTTCTCCCGCGTTCGTGAACTTCATGTTCGCTATGCGCTTCCTGCCCCTCGTTACAGCTATCGGCTGCGCGTTCCTTGTCATGTGGGCTGATCCCGATCCGCGCAACGCATCCCGCGGTGCTATGGATAACGCCTCCGGCTGCGCTATCAGCTATGCTGTTACAAAGTATTTCAAAGAGAATCCCGACAAGATGCCCAAGAACTGCCGCATCATCGACTTCAACTGCGGCTCTGAGGAGGCGGGACTCCGCGGTTCTCTCGCCTTCACCCGCGCTCATAAGGGCGAGGCCATTCTTGAAAACGCGTGGAACATAAATCTGGACTCCGTCGCCGATAAGGACTATTTCGAGGTCGTTATCAAGGACGATTGGCAGTTCTGCCGCTTCGACAAGGATCTTGAGGCAATGTTCAAGGATACTTTCTCGGAGCTCGGTATTCAGAGCAAGTCCAACGGCTGCATACATAACCCCGTCGGCGGCTGCGACAGCACCCCGATGACCAAGGCGGGCATGAAGTCCGTTACATTTGCGGCTCAGGATCCGACCCTGACCTATTATTATCACACCTGGCACGATATGCCCGAGCGCTTCAGCGTTGACACTGTCGGCGACGGCTTCGATGTTGTCCTCGGCGTTATCGACAAGATCGACAAGTTCCAGCAGGCGAACGGCTTTACCGGTCCCCGCAGATAAAAGACTGTTTTGAGCGGCTGCCGCGACCCGTATTTGCGGTTTCGGGCGGCCGCTTGACTTATATTTAAGGAGGTAATAAAAATGAATCTTCAGTCAGTCATTGACAAGAAGAAAGAAGCGGCCGAGTATATGGTGAGCGAGATAACCCACATATGCAAGGACTTCGAAAAACGCGATCCCGGCTCCAAGGGCGAGCAGCAGGCATGTGAGTATATGGCGGACGTACTGAAAAACGAGTGCGGATGCGAGAGAGCCGACGTCGAGTCGTTCAAAGAGAACCCCGGTTCGTTCTTCGGCTGGATATATTTCACAATTACCTTCGTTCTCGCGGCGGTAGCTATTTCGTTCTTCTATCCGCTCGTCTCGATAATTCTTATCGTCGTCGGCCTGCTTATAGTCTTTATGCAGTTCGGACTCTATAAGAAGTTTATCGATCGCTTCTTCCCCGAAAAGACCGGCCATAACGTCACCGCAGTCAAGAGCTGCAAGGGCGAAGTCAAGCGCCGCATATTCTTCAACGGCCATCCGGACGCTGCCTGGGAGTGGCCTGTCAACTATAAGCTCGGCGGTGTCGGCTTTGAGGGTCACGCAGTTATCTGCGGCATCGGCGCTGTCTATTATCTTGTCATTTCCATAATGCTTGTAGCAAAGAACGGACTTGAGTATGTCTCGTTCGACGCAGACGAGACCCTCGGACTTCTTCGCCTCATTGGTCTTGTGTTCGTCCCGTTCCTTATCGGCCTTTATTGGATGTGGAACGAGAACCGCGTCGTTGACGGCGCGAACGACAACCTTTCCGGCTGCTATATGGGCATAGCCATCCTCAAGGCTCTCAAGGAAGAGGGCATCGAGTTTGAGAACACCGAAGTCGGCGTTATCCTCACCGGCTCCGAGGAAGCGGGTCTGCGCGGCGCAAAGGCGTGGTGCGCGGCTCATAAGGGCGAGTTCGACGATGTCCCGACTTTCATCTTCTCTTATGATACGATTCACGATCCCAAGTATCTCATGACCAACTACCGCGACCTCAACGGCACGGTCAAGGCGGATAAAGATGTCTCCGACCTGTTCATGGAGGCTGCTAAGGAGCTTGATATCTCCTGCAAGAAGGGCTGGGTTCCGCCTCTCGGCGGCGCTACCGACTCCGCAGCGTTCGCGCAGGCGGGCTTCAGAGCGACCGGCGTCACCGGACTCAACCATAAGCTTGAGGACTACTATCACACCAGAAGAGACACATATGACAACATGAACGAGCAGGGTCTCGCCGATTGCTTCGCAATCAGCGTCAAGGCTCTCGAGATGTTCGATAACGGCGCAAAGCAGTAAATCTTATCTTAAATAAGCTCACCCCGGACTGTATTTTACAGCCCGGGGTTTTGTCTGTCGAAAAAGTATATTATTGCACGGTCTCAAGGCTCTCCTGTGTAAGGGGAGCTGTCACGGCTTTGCCGTGACTGAGGGTTTGTTGTAATGGAAGCTCAAATTCAAAACAATTCTTCCGGCGCACCGTGCCATCTCATTTTACACAAGTAATGCTTTGATGCCTGCAAAGCATTCAAAAATGGTTTTTGCTACAGACTGCCCCGGACTGTATTTTACAGCCCGGGGTTTTGTCTTTTATATATTTTTTATCCCAAATCCGGCTCGGCGGTTATCTCGACCTCCGCCTTCTCGCAGCCCTCAAGTTCGAGTATGATTATCTCATTCTCGTCCTTGAGCAGAACTCCGGGAATGTACAGCGCGCGCTGGGGGCCTATCTCCCAGTAACGGCCGATGTTGAAGCCGTTTATGTATACGCAGCCCTTCTTGAACCCGTCAAGGTGAACGAAGCAGTCATTTTGGCTCTGCGCCTTGAAGTGTCCGCGCATGAAGAGGGGATACTTGCCGCCCTCGAGCGAAAAGTCTATCTTCTCGGGATTGTCGAGCGGGAGCGTGACAACGTCGTAGCCCATGAGATTCTGGTTGCCGTAGCGGATGGCATCAATGCCCTTGCGGTCGTAGAGGTGCTCGCCGTAGTTCACTCGTCCCATCGCGTCAACCAATACGCCTATCGTGCAGCCGTCCGTGCAGCCGTCGAATTTGAATGTATCGTAGCCCTTGACTTTGTTCTCGTCGCGGCGGTCAATAGTCGCCTTGTGCTCGCCGTCTATATAGACATACGCAGTGTCGTGGACATTCGCAACGCGCAGCTCGCGCGGGTCATATATCTGTTCGAGCTTCGTCTCGTAGTAGATCATGCCGCTGTTCTGACCGAAATATTCCATGCTCTCGGGCAGGGGAACGCGGTGGCGCTCGCCGAGATTGTCGAAGTTGCTCATGAGCGAGGTGCTCTCGTCAAGCTCGACTTTGCCTATCGTCTGGAGCTCCGGCGATGCGGGAAGCTCGGTCTCGGGCAGGTTCTGAGCCTTGAGCAGAAGCTTTCTGACTGCATAATATGCGGGTGTGTAGTCGCCCCATTCGGTCAGCAGTGCGCAGTAGTCATAGCTCGTGACCGTCGGCTGATATTCTTCGTAGCAGTTCGCTCCGGCAGTGAAGCCGAAGTTCGTGCCACCGTGGAACATGTAGAAATTGAAGCTCGCGTCGATGTCAAGAAAATCTTTAATCTCGCCCGCAACGCTGTCTGAGCCGCGAGTGTGATGTTCCTCGCCCCAGTGGTCGAACCAGCCGCACCAGAACTCGGTGCACATCTTCGGGGTGTTCTCGTGGAATCTGTCCATGGCGTTGAATATCTCGGACGCGCGCGAACCGAAGTTCAGCGTCTTGAACACATCGGGGAGCGTGCCGCCGGAGAGCATGCTGTTGTCGTCGCCGTCGGAGGTGAAGAGCATAACCTTTGTGCCGCAGTCGAGCATCAGCTTTTCAATATATCTGAGATATTCCTTGTCGTTGCCGTAGCTTCCGTATTCGTTCTCAATCTGCATCGCGATTATGTTGCCGCCCTCGCTCTGCTGAAGATCGCCGATCTCCTCAAACAGCCTGTGATAGAAGTCCGAAACATGCTGCAAATATTCGGGATAGGCGCAGCGCAGACGCATGTTTCTGTCCTTTAGCAGCCAAGCGGGCAGCCCGCCGAAGTCCCATTCGGCGCAGATATATGGACCCGGTCTGACTATAGCATAGAGCCCGACCTCCTGCGCCGTCTTGATAAAACGCCTGATGTCGAACCTGCCGGTGAAGTCAAATTCGCCCTTCCTCGGCTCATGCATGTTCCAGCAGACATATGTTTCAACCGTGTTGAAACCCGCCGCCTTGAGCTTTCTGAGCCTGTTCTCCCAGTATTCGGGCATGATGCGGAAATAGTGCATCGAGCCGGAATATATGCGGAAGCTCTTGCCGTCCATTTTGAACTCGCCGTCTTTTATAGTGAGCATTTATTCTGTTCCCCCTCGGGCTTTTTAGTTGATTATACAATACCGCCGATGTGCAGTCAATAAAAATACCGGCAGATTTTACTCTGCCGGTAAATTGTTTTTTTGAAGCTTTTCTTATGCCTTGTTGACCGATCCGAACAGCTCCATCTTCTCTTTGACGGTAGCCTTGATAGCCTCGAAGCCGGGTGCGAGAAGCTTTCTGGGATCAAAGCCCTTGCCCTCGAGATCCTTGCCTGCCTCGATGTACTTTCTGGTAGCGTCAGCGAAAGCGAGCTGGCACTCGGTGTTGACGTTGATCTTGGAAACGCCGAGGGAGATAGCTTCCTTTATCATGTCTGCGGGAATGCCCGTGCCGCCGTGGAGAACGAGGGGCATCTCGCCGGTGAGCTCCTGGATGTTGGCAAGAACATCAAATCTCAAGCCCTTCCAGTTTGCGGGATACTTGCCGTGAATGTTGCCGATGCCCGCTGCGAGCATATCGACGCCGAGATCAGCGATCATCTTGCATTCGTTGGGGTCAGCAACTTCGCCGCCGCCTATAACGCCGTCCTCTTCGCCGCCGATGGCGCCGACTTCGGCTTCAACGGAAATGCCCTTCGAGTGAGCGAGAGCGATTATCTCCTTGGTCTTCTCGATGTTCTCCTCAATGCCATAGTGAGAGCCGTCGAACATGACGGAGGAGAAGCCCGCCTCGATGCACTTGAGCGCGCCCTCATAGGAGCCGTGATCGAGGTGAAGAGCGACAGGAACAGTTATTCCGAGCTCGTCGACCATAGCATCAACCATGGCGGTGACGGTCTTGAAACCGCACATATACTTGCCTGCGCCCTCGGACACGCCGAGGATAACGGGCGAGTTGAGCTCCTGAGCGGTGAGAAGAATAGCCTTTGTCCACTCAAGGTTGTTGATATTGAAGTGACCGACCGCGTACTTGCCGGCCTTTGCATCTTTGAGCATTTTTGCTGCGGAAACTAACATAGTAAAACCTCCTAAGTTTTATGGCTTTATTATACACCATGAGTTTCAAAAAATCAATATTATCGATCCTCGCGGAAGTAAGAAAGTCCGAGGCTCGCGGGCGGCAGATTCTCGCGCTTGCGGCGCATGCTGACCGCGACAAGGACGATTATCGTAACAACATAGGGAGTCATCATGAACAGTTCCTGCGCGCCGAAGCTGAGGTTCGGGATGTAGTTGTGAACGACCATGAGACCGCCGAAGAGGAACGAGCCGAGGATGCCGAGATCGGGCTTCCAGACGGCGAAGATAACGAGCGCGATTGCAAGCCAGCCGCGGTCGCCGAAGCCGTTGTTCGACCAGACGCCGTTCGCGTAGTCCATGACGTAGTAGAGACCGCCAAGACCCGCTATAACGCTGCCGACGATTGTCGAGACATATTTGTATCTGCCGACGTTGATGCCCGCCGCGTCACTTGTTGCGGGATTCTCGCCGACCGCGCGCAGCTGAAGTCCTGTGCGCGTGTGCTTGAAGAAATAGGCGGTGATGAGCGCGATGATTATCGCGGCGTAAGCGAGGAAGCTATAGGAGAAGAATATATCTCCGACCTTTCCGAGCTTTGCGGCGAACGGGAGTGTTGTCTTGAAGCAGTTGCTCGTTGCGCTCAGCGCTATCGAGGGAATGTCGCTGCCGGTTATCTTTATCAGCGAGCCGCCGAAGAAGTTGCCGAAGCCGACGCCGAAAGTTGTCATCGCAAGACCAGTGACGTTCTGGTTTGCACGCAGAGTGACGGTCAGGAAGCAGTAGAGCAGACCCATGAGCGCCGAGCCCAAAATGCTCGAGAGCAGGGGAATGAGCACTGCGAGGAACGGGTTCACCGTCTCGACGCTCTTCTCATAGAAGAACGCGCCGATAACGCCGGAGATGCCGCCGACATACATGATGCCGGGGATACCGAGGTTCAGGTTGCCGCCCTTTTCGGTTATCGTCTCGCCCGTTGAGCCGAAGAGTAGAGGAATGCTCTGCATTATAGCACGCTGAATGAATGTGATTATCATTATGCCTTCGCCTCCTTGCTGCGGAACTTGACAGAGTAGTTGATGAAGAACTCACTGCCGATAATGAAGAAGATTATGATTCCTGTGATGATATCGGCAAACGAGTCGTTGAGTCCGAGGCTCGTTGATATCTGAATTGCGCCCTTCTGGAAGAAGACGATGAGCAGTGAGGTGAGAATCATGTAAGCGGGGTTGAACTTCGCGAGCCACGATACCATTATCGCGGTGAATCCGCGTCCGCCGACTGTGTTTGTCGCGATGGTGTGGTCGGTGCCGCTGACGAGCAGAAGTCCGGTGACGCCGCAGAGCGCGCCGGAGAGGAGCATCGTGCGCATGATAACCTTCTTGACGTTGATGCCTATGTAGCGCGCGGTGTTTTCGCTCTCGCCGACGACGGAGAGCTCATAGCCGTGCTTGCTGTATTTGAGATAGATGTACATGAAAACGGTCAGCGCCGCAACGATAAGTATGTTGAGCAGGTAGTCCTGACCGCCGAGGCTCGGAAGCCAGCCGTTGTGGCTTACGCTGTTGATGACTCCGATGTGACCCGAGCCCTTGGGGTTCGACCACTTGTAGCAGAAGTAAGCGACTATCTGCGTTGCGATGTAGTTCATCATCAGCGTGAAGAGCGTCTCGTTGGTGTTCCACTTCGCCTTGAAGAATGCGGGGATGAAAGCCCATATCGCGCCCGCAACAATGCTCGTTATAATCATAACGGGGAAGAGAAGATAGGACGGGAGCTTGTCGCCGAAGAGGATCATGCATGCCGCTGTTGCGAAGCCGCCCATGAGAGCCTGTCCCTCAGCGCCGATGTTCCAGAATTTCATCTTGAATGCGGGGGTGACTGCGAGCGAAACGCACAGGAGCATTGCAAGATTCTGGAGCAGGCTCCATATACGCCTCGGCGAGCCGACCGCGCCGAAGATTATCGCGGAATAGACCTCCGCGGGATTCTGTCCGGTGATGACGACGGTCACGACCGCGCAGACGAGCAGCGCAAGCACGACCGCGCCGATTCTGATGAGCCATGCCGCCCATGAGGGAACGGCGCTGCGCTTGACTATGTGGAAAAGAGGCTCGCGCTTCTGTCCGTTTGACTTACTCATGGGTTTCACCTCCGTCGGTTTTGGTCATAAGCAGACCGAGCTCTTCCTTTGTGGAAGTCCTCGCGTCAACGAGTCCGGTTATCTTGCCGGAGTTTATGACAAGGATTCGGTCGCACAGCTCGAGCAGAACGTCAAGATCCTCGCCGACGAAGATAACGGCGACGCCCTTTTCTTTCTGCTGATTGAGCAGGTTATATATGAGATAGGATGAGTTGATGTCAAGTCCGCGCACGGGGTAAGCCGCCATAAAGACCGTGGGGGAGGAAGCAATCTCACGGCCGACGAGCACCTTCTGCACGTTGCCGCCGGAGAGACGGCGGACGGGCGTATTCGCGCTCGGGGTTACAACTTCGAGGTCGCTTATAACCTTTTCTGCGAGCGTCTTGGGCTTCTTGCGCTCGAGAAACGCGCCCTTGCCCTTGCGGTAGCTTCGCAGCATCATGTTGTCGACTATATCCATGTTGCCGACGAGTCCCATGCCGAGTCTGTCCTCGGGGACGAACGACAGGCGCACGCCGAGCTCGCGGATCTGCATAGGCGTCTTGTCGCGCAGGTTGTCCTGGCCGCCGGTCTTGGGGTTGTTGTACATAATCTCGCCGCTGTTGAGATGCTGAAGTCCTGCGATGGATTCGAGCAGCTCGCGCTGACCGCTTCCGGCGATGCCCGCGATGCCGAGAATCTCGCCCGAACGCGCGGTGAACGAGATGTCGTCAAGAAGCTTGACTCCGTCGCGGTTGATGCAGCTGATGTCCTTGACAATGAGCCTGTCCACAGGGTCAACCGGATCGCTGCGGTCGATGTTGAGGCTTATCTTCTTGCCGACCATCATCTCGGTAAGCTCTGATTCGTTCGTCTCTGCGGTGTTGACCGTGCCGATGTATTCGCCCTTTCTGAGAACCGATACGCGGTCGGAGAGGGAGAGCACCTCGTGGAGCTTATGGGTGATGATTATGATAGCCTTGCCGTCGTCGCGCATGCGGCGCAGGATGTCAAAGAGTTTGAGCGTCTCCTGCGGGGTGAGAACGGCGGTGGGCTCGTCAAGAATAAGGATGTCCGCGCCTCTGTAAAGCACCTTGATTATCTCAACGGTCTGTTTCTCCGAGACGGACATTTCGTATATCTTCTTGTTCGGGTCAATGTCGAAGCCGTACTGCTCGCTTATCTTTTTGATGCGCTCGGCGGACTTCTTGACGTTGAATTTGCCCTCGTCAAGTCCGAGAATGATGTTCTCCGTTGCAGAGAACACGTCCACGAGCTTGAAATGCTGATGGACCATGCCTATTTTGTAGTCGAGCGCGTCCTTGGGGGAGCGGATGACTACCTCTTTGCCGTCGATGAAAATCTGACCGTGATCCGGATAGTAGATTCCGGCGATCATGTTCATCAGCGTTGTTTTTCCGGAGCCGTTCTCGCCGAGAATGGAGAGTATCTCACCGCGGTTGACGGTCAGACATACATCCTTGTTGGCGATGATGCTTCCGAAGCTTTTTGAAATATTTTTCAGTTCAATTGCTGCGTTCAAGCCCACTTATCCTCCTATTTTAAATCTCAAAAGCCGATTAAAACAGGAAGGATAATCGGCTTTTCAAACTTAAAAATCTTGTTTTTTGAACTGCTTCAGACGGAGCGGCTTTCGTCGCCCCGTCTGAATGAAAGTTATAGCTTAATTATTTGTTGAGAAGAGTGATGCCGTCGATGTCAACATCGAAGTAAGGAGCAGAACGCTTCTCAGACTCGTGGAAGTAACCGTTGGAAACAACCTCGGTGTCGGGGGTGTAGTTCTCGTCGGTGTCGACGTCAGCCTTGTAGCTGGTGAGAACCTTGCCGCCAACAGTGAAAGTGGAGGTGTCAAAAACATGAAGAGTGCCGGCCTTGAACTGCTCTTCGGCAGCCTTGATAGCCTCGGCAGTGCCGGGAGCTGCGACCTTCTCGTTGATAGCGGTCAGCTCAACAGCGCCCTCGTTGATGCCCTTGCACCAGTCGGTGTCGATCTCTTTGCCGTCTCTGACGCACTCGATCATGTACTTCATGTAGGGAACCCAGTTGATTCTGGACGAAACGATGAAGGTGTTCGGGCAAGCGTCAAGAGTAGAGCCGTTGTAAGAAACGTTGGGGACACCTGCGTTCTCGCAAGCGGTGGGAGCGCCCATGGAGTCAGCGTGCTGGCTGATGAGCTTGCAGCCTCTGCCGATAAGCAGGGTAGCAGCTTCCTTCTCCTTGGCCTCGTCGTACCAGGAACCGGTGAACTGGACTTCCATGGTAGCCTCTTTGCAGACGGATCTTACGCCGAGGAAGAATGCGGTGTAGCCGGACTTAACCTCTGCATAGGGGAATGCGCCGACATAGCCGATCTTAGCGTCCTTAGCTTCGAACTTGCCTTCCTTGATCATAGCGTTGAGCTTCATACCTGCGGCAATACCTGCAAGGTAACGACCCTCGTAGATGGAAGCGAAAGCGTTGTGGAAGTTCTTGAGACCCTTGGTGTGAGCCTGAGTGCCGGTAGCGTGGCAGAACTGAACGTCCGGATACTTCTCGGCAGCCTGGATCATGAAGCTCTCATGGCCGAAGCTGTCAGCGAAAACGATTGAGCAGCCCTGATCAGCAAGGTCAGCCGCTGCATCGTAGCAAGCCTGAGTTTCGCCGATGCCGGTTTTCTTGACTATCTCAACGCCAAGCTCCTTGCAAGCTTCCTCAGCTGCGGTGATGAAGTTCTTGTCATAAGTCGAGTTCTCGTCGTGAAGGAAGATAAAACCAACCTTCATCTTCTTCTCGCCGCCGTCCTTGCTGCTGCAAGCTGCAAAGCTGAAAATGGTGGCGAGCGCAAGAACGATCGCGAGGATTCTTGTGAATTTCTTCATTTTTTGACTTACCTCCAAAAAATTTTTTTATATTTATCCCGCAGTCCTACACGGGAAAAAATAACTCAGTCGTCCTGTTCTTTGAAAGTTATGCTGCCGTTGCCCATCTTCTCGATGATGGCGAGGGATTCGACTCTCGCGCCCTTCTCTTCGAGAACCTTTCTGCCGGGCTGGAAGCCTTTTTCAATGGCGATGCCGACGCCCTCAAGCTCGGCGCCCGCCTGGTTGATTATATCGATAAGCCCCGAAACGGCGGCGCCGTTTGCAAGGAAATCGTCGATGATGAGTATCTTGTCGCCCTTGTTTATGTAGTCTTTCGATACTGTAACGTTGCTGTCCGTGCCCTTTGTGAAGGAGTGGACAACGGAGGAGTAGACATTGCTGCCCACATTTTTGTGCGCGCCCTTTTTGGCAAAAACAACAGGCACAGAGAAATATTGCGCAGTTATGCACGCGATCCCTATGCCCGATGCTTCGATAGTCAGAATTTTATTTATATTACACCCGTCAAAACGGCGCTTGAACTCCTTGCCGATCTCCTGAAGAAGGTGCACGTCGATCTGGTGATTGAGAAACATATCCACCTTGAGAATATCGTCCCCGATCACTTTGCCGTCAGCAATTATGCGCTCCTCAAGCAGCTTCAAATCCTCGTTCCCCCTAAAGAAAAGTTCGGTGAAAATACAATAATAGTATAGGGCTTTTTGGGGGTAAAAGCAAGGAAAAGTTTAAAAATCTGCATTTTATACAAACGCCGTCGGAAAAAAGCGTATAAGTGTATGAATATGTCAATTTTGTGTACAAACTGTGTCAGTTTCTGCTGATGTTTCCTGCAAAAACGTAACCTGTTGTGTTTTTGAATTCTATGGCATACCACCCGTTGAGTGCGCCGGTTATTTTTACGGCGCGTCCGTTGGGGAGAGTGCCGATAACGGCGGAGGTCGTATTCGGCGCGCGCCGGACATTGAGCACCCCGCCCCGCGTGCTAACGGTACCCGTGGCGGGAAAAGCGGGCGGATAGTACTGCACGCCGAGAAAGTCCGCGATGCTTATAACAAGGTTTTCGGCTATCGCGTCAATGTTGTCGGCTATCCACCGCGCGTCCTGCTCGTTGTCGTGGTAGGCAAGCTCAAGGTAAACCGCGGGAGCCTTCGAACGTTTTAGCTCGAGCAGTGTTGTTGAGGTGCGTGTGTTCACAAGCTCGGGCTCGGGGTAAATCTCGCGCAGTCCGTTTGCGATTATATCGGCAGCGCGCTTTCCCTGTGTGCTCGTCGGATAGTAGTAGACGTCCGGTCCGCGCAGAGTGCCCTCATATATGGCGGGCGCGGCGTTTGAGTGCAGGGCGAGATAGAGCCGATAGTTTCCTCTGTTTCCGCGTGCAACAGCCGCCGCGGCGTTGCCGTTCGGGTCGTTCCTGCCGTAGCTTATCCCGCTTGAAGAGAGATACGGCTCCATCGCGTCGGCGAGGAGATTCATGTAGTATTTCTCGCTCCCGCCGATTATGTAGGGGTTATAGTCCTGAGTTGAAGGACTGAGATAGACATCGGGCATAAAAATACCTCCGCATATTCATTTACTATAAGAATATGCGGAGGAGTGTCGGTTGGTTAATTGCCTCGCTTGCGCCCAATAATAAAGTCTGATTTTGTAGGGTGCGGCGACCTCGACGCACCGTTGCCGCGCGAGCGGCACAAACTCGAATAGGCTCAATCCAGCATAGGCGAGATATTATTTTGTATTATTGATCGCTTTTGCAAATGCAACGGCTTGATCGACGAGATTATATCTCATTTCATTTGTCATTTTCCATTCCCATTTTGAAGAATTTGAATCAATTGGGTGTATATCAGAAACCATTAGCATAGCGACAGCCTTTAATCCGAGATATTTGGAAACGCTGAAGATTGCCGATGTTTCCATATCTACTCCGACAGCACCTTTATCTCGCCATAACTGTTCTTTACACAACGTCTGACGATATACGGCATCTGTCGAGACAATAGAATGGTTGCGTATGCCAAGCAAAGAGGTGACGGCTTTTTGAAGGTTACCGTCCGGCTTTGAATATTCGATGTCCTCGTAATAATGAAGTGATGTTCCTTCTTCCACAAAAGCCTTTTGCGGAGCGATAATTTCACCGACATGGACGACTTCATCATATGCTCCGCACATTCCGACGGAAATAATATTTCTTACTCCTAATGCGGCGAGAGTTTCGATTGTATCTACTGCTTGCGGAGCACCGCGTCCTCCGTCCGCAAAGCATAGCTGGAATTTCCCAATCTCCCAAATTGGGCAGGAATTAAGAAATCGCGGAAGCGGTTCAGGCAGTTCTGTTGCATTATATTGCGATATGAGGTAATCCGTCGCTTTGCCCATAAAGAATAAAATTGCCGTTTCGGGTAGTTGCAAGTGACACTCGCGATGAGCGCTATGTATTTGATCTTGTGCAGTAATAACTGCTTTTGAGTTGTCTTTGGGCAAGCACCACATAATTGTCCTCCATATTGCAACTAAATCGAATATTCAGCAATGACTATAGCTCATATATCCCGTAGGGACAGCTCTTGCGGCTGTCCGCTATCGGCATAGCCGATACAAAATCATATCATATTCAGCAGATTTAGGCAAGTTTGTTATTAAACCGTGTGCCGGAATTACAGGCTTATAGATACCCCAATAAAAAACAGGGAAAACAGATATCATCCGTTTTCCCTGCATGAAGTTTTATATATCCAGCGCCGACGCATCCTCGGTTATGTCGCTCTTTGCAAAGCCGTTATCTTTGTCAAAATAGAACACGCTTCCGCCGTCGTTTCCGCACACGGCGGAGAAATGACCGTCTTTGAATATGAGCGCCGCGCCGTCCTCGGCTCCGATGCCCGAGACGCGGCAGCCTATTACGGCTGTTCCGAAGCTCTGCCAGCGTTCGCTGATGAAGTGCGGGCAGTAGCAGTAGGGGAGAAGTCCGATGCAGTCGATGAACATGAAGCTGCCGTTTTCGCCGCAGTCGTCATATCCCATGTCGAACCAGCACATCGCGCCGGAGCTGAGTCCCGAAAGGACTTTTCCGCGTTTATACGCTTCTCTGAGCGCCTCGTCCGCGCCGGTCGCCTTGAATGTGTTCATCATGAACTCGAGGTTTCCGCCGCCGGCGTAGACAATGTCCGTGCTCACGAGCGTATCATATATGTGCTCGCGGGTGTTCGCGGGGTCGGTGAGCTTGAGTATTTCAATCGTGCATCCGAGCTTTTCAAAGCTCTCCCAGATGGGCTCGTCGCCCTCGGTGTCGTCGTGCCCGGCAGTCGGCAGGAACACGACATGAGGATTTTTTTTGCCCGATTCGCGGACTATTCTTTCAAATATCGGCATGACCTCGCCGTCGTCATAACGGCCGCCGCCGAGTGCGATTATCGTTCCCATTCGTCCTCCGTCAGCCGATAACGGCAACATCAAAGCCGTTGTCCTGCGCGTATTTCTCGGCGTCGCTTCCGCTCTCGGTCGAAATCGTGAGCTTGCCGACATCCTTGAATATCTCGCCGCCGAACACGGTGACTCCGGAGTGAATGGTTATCTCGTCGAGTCCGGTGCAGTTGTAGAACGCATATTTGCCGAGCTCTTCCATGCTCTCGGGCAGGACGACTGTTTTGAGCGATTTGCACTCTTCAAATGCGCCCTTTTCGAGCTTTTTGACTCCCTCGCCGATGGTGAGCTTCTCGAGAGAGGAGCAGCGGTAGAATGTGCTCACCGCAATGCTCTCAACCGTGCCGGGAATCGATATCTCGACCGCTCCGGTGCACTTGAGGAACGCGTGGTCGTCAATTTGAGTGACGCCCTCGGGGATAATTATCTTCTTTGCGCTGAAGCACTTCGCGAACGCCCAGTCGCCGATGGTCTCAACGCCCTCGGGCAGGACTATTTCGGTCAGCGCGGAGCAGAAGTAGAAAGCCTTTTCGGATATGGTCTTGGGCGCGCCGTTGAAAACAACGGTCGTAAGCTTGCTCTTTCCGGTGTAGGCGTTCTCCTGCGAGCCCTCGAACGCGCTGATGCCGATGTGCTTGATGTTCTTGCCGATGGTTACTTTCTCAAGATTGTCGCAGTACATCGCGGCATAGTTGCCGATTGCCTCGACAGAGTCGGGGAGTATGAGCTCCTTGAGCGTGCTGCTGCTCTTGAGAGCCTTGTTCTCGAGACCGACTACCTTTGTGCCGTCTATCTCCGCGGGAATGGAAACAACGGGGTTGCTCCCTGTGTAGCCCGTGATGCAGGCGGTGTTGTCGGTATATAATGTATAGGTGAAGTCGCCGCTCTTGACGGATTCCGTCTTGACGGTCTTGTCGAGTATATCCTCAACCTTGATGAGCGCCGGGTCGTCGACCGTGACATCGAGGGAGAGGGCGGAGATTATCGCGTTGCCGAGATTGCCGCAGCCTGTGAAAGAGAGGCAGACAACGAGCATCAGCGCAACAACGGCTGCTATTTTACTGAATTTTTTCATCGTCTGTTCCTCACTTTCCGTTCTTCTTTGCCAGGCGCTCCTGCTTCCTGCGCTCGAGGTCTGCCTTGCGCGCCTCTTCGAGTCTCTCGATCTCGACTCTGCGCGCCTCGTACTCGGCGTCGGTGTTCGCTTTTGCGTCAGCGTATCTTGCGCGGATATCGTCAAGATGCGCGTAGTTTTCTTTTTCCGTCAGCTGGCGTCTTGCGTCGAGAAGAGGCTTGACGCTTCTGATGTACTTCGACTTCTCGTTGACGAGCTTCTTGACGGTTCTCTTCTTTTCAAGCTGATGCGCGAAGGTGTCGTCCGGCAGAGCCTCTGCGGCCTTGAACGCATCGTCTGAAGGCTCGACGATATTTTCGGGCGAGCCGTAGAACTTTATCATTGCCTTTCTGGCGTTCTTGAGCGCGCGGGCGCGGGTTATGGCGTCGCTGCGAATCTCGCGCTCCTCGTGAGTGGACTTCGGCAGAGCCTTGGCTTCAGCCATGTCCTCTTTGCTGTAGTTGAATATTCCGGCATATCCGGCAGCCTCAAGCGCTCGGGAACGCTCGACCTGCTTCTTGATGCGCAGAGTGTCGTATTTGTTCATCTCGTCGATGATGAAATCGCACACGGAGATGTCCGCATTGAGCTTGTTGAGCTCTCTGTTCTCTTTCTTCGCGGCCTTTATCGCGGCTTTTCTCGCCGCCTTCTCGGCGTCGGTGCTCTTGGGCATGGCCTTTGCCTGATTTATGCGGTCTTTCTTTATGCCGCGGTTCTGAGTGTTGAATTCTTTGTAAGCGGCTTTCAGTCGCTTGATTTCGTTTTTCTTGAACTCTTTTTCCTCGGGCGTTCTCGCGGGCAGTCTCTCTGCCTTCTTGATGTCGTCCTTTGTGGTCATGAGGGTTCTGTCTTTGTAGAGGAGATTTGCTTCGTCGATTATGTCTATGGCTTCAACGATGCTCTCGTCGCGGAGAATACCGTTGCCGTAGTCCTCGAACATCGCGCGTATCTTGAGCACTTTGACTATGCCGCGCTGCTTGGTCTCGGTCAGATCGTAGAAGAGGTAGGGGACGAAGTTGAGCGCCGCGCCGATAACTGCGGCGATGATGAGCACGTCGAACATATCCTCTCTGAACGAAGCGACTTCGAGCACGTCGTAGTTGTCCTCAAGGCCGAGCATCTGATAGATGGTCGGGAGCACCATGCCGGTGAACATTCCGATGAACGAGCCGATTATGCCGACCGCGCCGAACATTCCGTCTATGCGCTCGCCGGTGAAATACTGCTGATAGTCACGCATGTCGGCGTTGATGCCGGGGTTGTAGACTATCGAGAAAGAGTTGATGAATCCGTTGAGATAGTAGAGGATTATAAGCGCGGGAATGTTGTTGTAAAGGGGATAGAGCAGTCCGATGAGCACGACGTTTGTAACATTGCACCAGATGAGCAGGTTTCTCTTGCCGAGGACTCTTATCGCTATCGGACAGATGAGCATTGCCCAGAGCGCCGCATTGCCGATAAGCGTTGTCGCGACTCCGTAAAGACCCATTCTGTCGGGGTAGGCATATATAAATGTCCAGCCGATGATAACGCCGACTGCGCCCTCAAGGAAGCCGAGCCAGCCTGCAAGGGAAGTTATCCAGAAATATTTGTTCTTTGCAACGGCGCGGAATGCGTCGGAGAACTTGAACTGGGTAACATGGCTCTCCGCCACGATTATTCTCTCTCTCGTTCCCGCGTATGCCACATAGGACAGAAGAAGTCCGACAACGGCGACGAGGGGATGGATTATACGGTAGGTGGTGATGGAGTTCAGACCGCCCGTGAGTGTCGAGAGCATCGGCACGAAAAGACCCGTGAGGGACGGCGCCATGGAGTAGATGATCGACGAGACCGAAACGATATCGGTACGCTCATGGGAGTTGGGCGATATGACGTTTGCAAGGTCTGTGTATGCCTGCTGGAAGAAAGGATAGAAGCACTGCAGAAGGTTATAGCAGAGGAAAACCGCAATGACTTTCTGCATATACGACATCGTCTCATATGGCAGCCAGACGAACACGACCGCTATAATAACGGTGGGAATACCGGTTATCGCAAGCCAGGGACGGAATTTTCCGGATTTGAAGCGGGCGCTGTCGATTATGTAAGAGCGTCCGATAGTGATTCCGAAGCCGATAATAGTCGATGCGACCGCCATATACTGCAAGTGCATCGGCTTGATGCCTATCGTGTTTCCGACAAGGAAGCTCGTTGCGGAAAGCGCGATGAGCGAGCAGAAGAACATGACGAACTGAACGCCCATTCCTCCGACGCCGTAGGCAATTATCTCTTTGTAGGAGACATATTTGCCCAAGGCGGGTGTTTTCCAGTGCAGTACGACATTGTTCCATGTCGTGCTGACCTTTTCCTTGAGATTACTCTTTCCCATTTCAACACTCCTTCAGGTCCGCGGCGAAGCAGGGAAAATACGCCCGCAGACAGTTGTTTTAGCCCCCCGATATGAAAAAATTCAATCGGGAAGCATCGACAATTTGCATAAAAGCTCTTATCATTATAGCAAAAATATTAATAGCTTGCAACAGCGTTTTGGACTTAAGTACAATAAAAGCAGAAATTTAATAATTATTTCAGCGTTATCACATTCCTGTTGAATTTTCAGCGGCGAAGTGCTATAATGTCCTCAGAAATTTTTCAGAGGTGAACAGTGTTGAATAAGCCAAAGATAATCGCACACCGCGGTGCTAACCGCTATGCCCCGCAGAACACGATACCCGCATTTGAAAAAGCAGTCGAGCTCGGGGCGGACGGAACCGAGACCGACGTCCATATCACCAAGGACGGGCATATAGTCATCTGCCATAATGACACCGTTGACGAGATGTCCAACGGCACCGGCGCTATCGGCGACTATATGTTTGACGATATCCGCAAGCTCGATTTCGGCAGCAAGTTCTCAAAGGACTTCGCCGGCGTCACTCTACCCACCGTCGAGGAGTACCTCGAGTGCATGAAGAAGAGCGACAAGCTGAGCGTTATGAATATCGAGATAAAGCCCAACAAGTCCGAGCGCGAAGACATAGTGCGCAAGACGATAGAGGCAGTCAAGGACTACGGACTTTTCGATGAGCTTCTCATTTCGAGCTTCGACTATAAGATGCTTGTTGAGGCGAAGAAGTACGATCCCAAGTGCAAGACGGCGTATCTCTATCCGATTTACGGACAGGTAGTCAGAAGATGGTTCTTCCAGCCTCTGCACCTCGCGAAGAAGATCGGCTGCGACGCACTGCATCCGCATAAGGCGTTTGCGACAAAAGCGCTCGTCCGCCGCGCCCATGCCGCCGGCATTAAGGTCAACGCATGGACGGTTGACGAGGAAAAGGATGTTATCCAGATGCTCGAAAACGGCGTTGACGGTATCATCACCGACCGCCCCGATTATGTCGAGTCCGTCGTGGACAGATACCTCGCCGAGCATAAATAAAGCCTGAAATCAAAGTACCGCAGAGCAAAAGCCCTGCGGTATTTTTGCTGTTTGCTGATGCTCAGTTTGTAGGGTGCGGCGATTCGACGCACCGTTGCCGCGACAGCGGCATGAAATCTTCGCAAAGATTTATCCTACCGACCGTAGGGGCGAACTTCGTTCGCCTGTCCTTGAAATCTATATAGTGGATAAAGCTACTGAGGGATTGTTACACTTGCACTTACTTCAAAACACCGTGACGCTTGCGCGTCAAAGGGTCGTCGAGGTTGCCGACCCCTACAAACCGACCTCACACTGGAAGCACAAAATCAGCACCGCCATATGCTCCCCTGCAGGGGAGTCGGCTCGGCGAAGCCAAAACTAAGGGATTGTTTCGCTGACGCTCAAAGTAAAAGGTAAAAGTGAATAGTGAAAAAGTGCGCAGTAGGGATTATCATCCGCCCGCGAAGTTTGCACGATTTTATTGGTGCGAACCTCTTTTGCGCGGCGACTTGATGCATCACTGCCGCATCTACCGCCGAGTTATTTCACATGCCGAGCACTCCAACACAAAACCGCCGCAGATATCCCGCGGCGGCTCGCTTTATTTTATGGCTTTTATAACGCTCTTACGCAGTCCTTGAATATCTCGCCGCGCTGCTGATAGCATTTGAACATATCCCAGCTCGCGCATGCGGGGGAGAGCAGTACGCAGTCGCCGCTCTCTGCGTCGGCGGCCGCTATGCTGACCGCCTCTTCGAGCGTATCAACGAATTTGTAAGCCTTGAAGCCGGCTCTGTCACAGGCGGCGGCAATGTCGTATTTCGTCTTGCCTATGAGCAGAAGTTCTTTTACCCTGCCCTCAAATGTCGCTACCCACTCGTCATAGCTTGACTTTTTGTCGTAGCCTCCGCCGATGAGGATCGTCGGCGAGGGCATGGCGTAGACCGCCTTTATCGCCGCATCGGGGTTCGTGCCCTTTGAGTCGTTGTAGTATTTGACTCCGTTCTTCTCGGTGACGAATTCTATCCTGTGCTCGACCGCCGTGAACTCTTTTATGCCTTGGCGGATGGTGTCGAGCGGCACGCCCATAGCATGGGTCATCGCGATAGCCGCCATGATATTTTCATAGTTGTGCATGCCGACAAGACTCGTGTCTTTCGTCGTGCAGACGGGCGTTTCAACGCCGTTTTCTTTTATTATAATCGTATCGCCGCGCAGGAACACTCCGCTCTCGAGCTCTTCCGAAGAGCTGAAGAATATTACTTTGCAGCGCGGGGTCTTGCCGAATTCGCGCAGAACCGGGTCGTTGTAGTTGAGCACGCAGAAGTCGTTCTCGTCCTGATTCTTGGTTATCGATTCTTTTATCGCGATGTAGTTTTCAAGCGTCTTGTGCCTGTCAAGATGGTCGGGCGTGATGTTGAGAATAGCCGTGACATGCGGCTTGAAGGTCACCATCGTTTCAAGCTGGAAGCTGCTTATCTCCGCGACCGTCACGCTGTCCTTGTCGCTCTCGAGCGCGTATCCGGTGTAGGGAATCTCGATGTTGCCGACGAGCAGAGCCTTTTTCGCGTGGCGCTTCATTATGTCATAGGTGAGCGAAGTTGTCGTGGTCTTGCCGTTTGTGCCTGTTATGCCGATAACCGTGCCCTTGTCGTGCCTGTAGGCAAGCTCGACCTCGCCCCAGATCGGTATATTATGCTCTTTGACGGCTTTCATTATCGGCGTCTCAAGCGATACGCCGGGGCTTACTACGCAAATGTCAACGCGCGAAAAATCGAAGCCCGAAAAATTGCCGAGGATAAATTCTATATTATCCCTGCCTATTTTTTCGCACGCCGCCGCAGTGTCGAAATTCTCGTTGCCGTCGTAGATTATAAAATCCTCGCCGACTTTGATAAGCAGCTGCGCGGCGTTGATTCCGCTGCGCCCCGCGCCGACTATAAGATATCTGCTCATTGTTGTTACCTCCGAATCAGTTGTCGGTCAGGTCGAAATAGACCTGCTTCATATTTTCTGCGCTCAGCTCGTCTGCGCGCTTCTTTCCGTTTTCCGAAAGACGGGCGCGAAGTTCGCCGTCCGTCAGCAGTGTTTTGAGCGCCTTCGCGTATTCGCGGTGGGCGTCGTTTATGTTGCCGTAGTCAAAGTCCGGGCTCTCGGACATGACAGGGCAGAGGATTCCGCAATCGACTTTTGTCATCTTGTCGCAGTGCGGCAGGAACGGGCGACCGGGCGCGAGAACCTCGGCAGGCCCCGATGTGCAGTCCGTGCTGACCGCCGGAGTGCCGACCGCCAACGCCTCAACAATGACATTCGGGAAGCCTTCGTAATAAGATGTCATCGCAAAAACATCCGCGCGGGAGACAAATTTGAACACATTCTTTTGGAATCCCGCAAAGACTATATCGCCTGAATATTCGCTCTTTTTCGCCATCTCGCGAACGGCGTTTTCGTATTCGCCGCGGCACCCGAGGAATATCAGCCCCGCATCGGGGATATCTTTTTTCAGCAGCTCAAAGCTTTTTAGCATATCCCACTGGCATTTCTGATCAACGAATCTCGAAGAGAAAGCTATAACTCTGTGCGTGTCATAGAATTCTTTGTATTCTTCGTCGAGTTCTTCTTTTGCGTCCTCGCGGGCTTTTTCGCAGTCGATGATATTATATGCCGTGAAAAGCTTATCTTCGTTTCCCGGGAACATCTCTTCGCATTTTTTCTGCATCTCGAGGGCGTTGAAGAGAATATTGCATCCGTGCCGCAGTGCGAATGAATAGAGCTTCGAGCTCTTTATGAGCCGCACATAGTCGCGGCAGGAGATATATTTCACGCACTTCGCGCCCGAGAGCGCGAGCGCTTCGTTCGGCGCGTGAGTGAACGAATACGCAGTGCATATATCATGCTCTTTGACAAATTTTTTTATCGCCGCGGCGCGCTTGAGCATAATAACAGCACGCTGTGCCGTGCCTTTGCCTGCGGGTAATTTTAGATCAACGAATTCGCCCGCGCAGTCGAATCGCTTTTCGCTCGCGTCAAAGACCAGGACATAGACATTGAATTTTTCGCTCAGCAGATGCGACAGCCTGCTCGCAAACCGCTCGCTTCCGCCGCTTCGCAGATCCTGAAGTATTATCGCAACATTTTTCATTTTCAGTTCACTTCTTTGCATATTTTTCGCTCTGGGCTACCGCGAGCCTGTCGCACCGCTCGTTCTCGGGGTGTCCAGCGTGTCCTTTGACCCATATGAACTCATATTCGTGCTTTGAAAGCGCCTTGAGCAGCCGCTCCCACAGCTCGGGATTCAAAACAGGCTTCTTGTCGGATTTTTTCCACCCGTTCCTCTTCCAGTTCCATATCCAGCCTTTTAAAAACGCGTTCGCAACATACTGCGAGTCGGTGTATATTTTTATATCGCAGGGCTCCTTGAGCCTCTCGACCGCGCTTATGACCGCCGTGAGCTCCATGCGGTTGTTCGTCGTGTTCGCGTCGCCGCCGGACATCTCCGCCTCGTGCTCGCCGTAGCGCAGAACGGCGCCCCAGCCGCCGGGTCCGGGATTGCCCGAACACGCGCCGTCGGTGAATATCTCAACTTTTTTCAGTTCGCTCATATTTCACTCCGTTGTGTTATTTTAATTAATTCTATCACTAAGTCGGGTCAAAAACAAGGTGATTTTGCCGCCCCGCCGCACATTTATAAATGTGTGAAACTTCGGCTTAAAACCGCTCCCGGCAGGCAATAATAGGAATATCATATCTTCGGAGGGGTTATCATGTACAGCTACGATGCGGACTCGGCGGCTTTTATAAAACGTGCGCAGGGGCTCACTGCGTCCGACTGCGCGAGAGCGGGCGCGGCAGTCGGTGCGGCTTTTGGGCGCGGCAGAGTAGGCGTCGCCTGCCGAAACGACGAGTATTCCCGCGCCTGCGCCGATGCCGTGTGCGCGGGACTGCGTGTTTCCGGCGTCAATGCGTGGTCGTTCGGCGCGTCCTTTGAATCCCAGCTATCTTTTTTAGTTCCGTTCTCGTCGCTCAATGCAGGCGTGTTCGTCTGCGCCGGGGAGGGGACGGTCAGCATCTTCGGCGAAAACGGGCTGAGCGTGTCCGCGGCGCTCGGCAGAAAGGCGGCGGATTTCATGGAGACCGATTTATCTCCTGCGCCGTCGTGCGGGCGGCTCTTTGATATGTCCGCCATGGGTATGCTCTACCGCGACGAGCTGATGCGCCATGTGCCTTACGGCGTAGCCGACTGCGCGATACTCAGTTCCGACCCGACGATATCAGCGCTCATAAACGACTGTATGCGCACCACCTCGAACGAGCGCGCGCTGACCCTCAGAATAAACCGCAGGGGAACGAGCCTTAGCGCATATACTGAAAAGACCGGAGTCGTGCCGTTTGTCAAGCTAATCGCCATCTGCGGAATGTACGAGCTCGAGAGCGGGCGGGATATCTCCGTCCCTTATGATTCTCCCGCATTTCTCGATGACCTCGCGCGCAGCTACGGCAGGACGGCTTATCGCTATCTCTCTGCCCCGTCGGACGGCTCGGACAATGTCGCACGCCGTCTCGCAGCGCGCCAGTTCTGGTCGCGCGATGCACTGTTCACCGCGGCGAAGCTCACCTGTATTTTAGAAGAGAAGAATATGACCTTCCCCGAGCTCTATTCTCTTTTGCCGCCGCTGTTTGTCTACAGCACCACAGCGCAGCTCGAACTGCCGCCCGACTATCTCGACGAGTTCGAGGGCGAGAACTTCTCCTTCGGGCGCGACGGGGCGAACGGCTTCGTGCTTGTCGAAAAGCGCGGAAAAACGCATATTTCACCGCTCGGAAACGGGCGATTCCGCCTGACTGCGCAGAGCTTTGACGAGGAGACCGCGCGCGAGCTCTGCGCCGAAGCGCAGGCGTTCATCTCCTCCGGCGCAAAGTGATTGCAACACCTTTTGCCGATGTGTCTTTCTGTAGGCTGCGCATAATTTTATTGCATCGCGTGTGGCTTAAATTGTATTTACCGATTTGTCCCTATAGGGTGCAACACACTTGACAGTTTTATCCAATCATAGTAAAATTAACAATAGGGATATTTTTGTATTATGACTGCACGCATATGTCTTAACTACCCGAAATTTGTCTTGTATCCATGCTGAAAATATCATCGCGTTTTTAACAGACAAGGCTTTAATTCCCGCACCTTGACCGGTCGGGGTTCTACTTACATCAAAAATTTAACAGAAAAGGAGATTTCTATGCCAAAAGCAAAAGAAACCGGCGCAGCGTCTGCGCCCGCAAAGAAGACTGCGGGCAGGCGCAGCTACCGCAGTTACGGCAAAATTAAGCCCGCACCGGGCAAATCGAAGGCTGAGCCCAAGCCTATAAAAGTGTCGTTTTTAGGCGGCCTGAATGAAGTGGGCAAGAATATGACACTGTTTGAATACGGCGAGGATATGTTCCTTGTCGATTGCGGACTTGCGTTCCCGGATCAGGATATGCTCGGAGTCGATCTCGTGCTTCCCGATTTCACCTATGTCGAGCGCAACGCGGACAGGATACGCGGAATAGTCATAACCCACGGACATGAGGATCATATCGGCGGTCTGCCTTATCTTCTCAAGGTTCTCAATGTGCCCGTCTACGGCACGAAGCTCACCATCGGACTCATTCAGGGGAAGCTGCGTGAGCACGGACTGCTCAATTCCGCCACTCTTAACGTCATCAAGCCCGGCGACGTGATAACCCTCGGCGGTTTTACCGTTGAGGCTATCCATGTCAACCATTCCATACCCGACGCACTCGGACTCGCTATCCGCTGCGAGGGCGGCACTATCGTCCACACGGGCGACTTCAAAATCGACACAACGCCTATCGACGGCGGTATGATGGATCTCGGCAGACTCGCCGAGATAGGGCAGGAGGGAGTCCTCTGCCTTATGTCCGACTCTACCAACGCCGAGCGTCCCGGCTTCACCGAGAGCGAGAGAAAGGTCGGCGAATCGTTTGAGACCCTCTTCCGCAAGGCTGGCAACAACCGCATAATAGTTGCAACATTCTCTTCGAATATCCACCGCGTGCAGCAGATAATGAATGTTGCGGCGAGCCTCGGACGCAAGGTCGCGCTCGTCGGCAGAAGCCTCGAAAATGTCGTGAGCATCTCGGCGGAGCTCGGCTATCTCAATATACCCGAGGGGATAGTTATCGATATCAATATGATAAACCGCTATCCCGCCGATAAGCTCGTTATCATCACCACGGGCAGCCAGGGCGAACCTATGAGCGCCCTGACCCGCATGGCGTTCTCGGATCACCGTAAGGTCGAAATTCATCCAAACGATTATGTTATAATTTCCGCAACTCCGATTCCCGGCAACGAAAAGACCGTCAGCCGTGTCGTCAACGAGCTGATGAAGCTCGGCGCGGATGTCGTATATGAGAAGATGTACGAAGTCCATGTCTCCGGCCACGCCTGCCAGGAGGAGCTGAAAATGATAATGGGCATCGTCAAGCCGAAATATTTCATTCCGGTTCACGGCGAGCTCAAACACCTGAGAAAACACGCGGGTCTCGCGCTGAGTATGGGTATCCCTAAGGAGAATATACTCATCGCCGACAACGGCAGGGTCGCCGAGATCAGCAAAAAGGCGCTCAGATGTACGTCAACCGTGCCTGCAGGCAGAGTGTTTGTCGACGGTTACGGCGTCGGCGATGTCGGCTCAGTCGTGCTCAGAGACAGAAAGCATCTCGCGCAGGACGGTCTCGTTATCGTCGCCGTCTGCATTGACCGCGAGAGTGGCATGATAGTTTCCGGCCCCGATGTCGTGACAAGAGGTTTCGTCTATGTCAAGGAGTCCGAGGAGCTGATAAACGCCGCGCGTGAAGTCGCCGTTGAGGCTATCGAAGCCCAGACGGACGGCGGATATTTCGATTGGAACAGCATCAAGGCAAGCCTCAGGGACGAGATATCTCACCTGATGTATGAGCGCACCAAGCGCAGCCCGATGATTCTTCCCGTTATTATGGAGGTCTGATGAATGAGTTTTAAGGATTTCCTGCGAGAGCTCGCAGTGGAAATAGCTGCCTTTGTTGCGGCGGCTGCGTTCATTGTTGTTGTCGCTGTCCGCTACAGCGGATGGGCGGCGCTTGTGGGTAGTGTCCTTCTCATCGCGTTCTCGGTCTATAAGATAGTCAAGTTCTTTAACATCCGCAACCGTGAACGCCAGCTAAGGGACATGGCGTCGCACAGCCTCGACGCGACCGACGCCGGTTCCGTCAACGATTTTCCCATGCCTATGCTCGTGTGCGATGGCGACGGGATAATCGAGCTTTTCAACAGAAGCTTTTTCCATACTTTTATGGATGAGTCGGTCATCGACCGCAAGCTCGCCCAGCCGTTTATCGGCGGCTGCGATCCCGAGCAGGCGGAGTCGAACGGCGCAGCCATAGTCAAAATCAAAGATTCCTATTATATAGTCACCCCGTCCTCGTTCGAGTTCAAGGGCGGAAAAGAATATGTTTTCTATTTCACCGATGTAAGCGAGATGAAGCGCGCTCAGCTCGCTTACATAAAGAACAGACCCATCATAATGCTTCTGCAGACCGACGATATCGCGGATATCAAGGCGGACTACAGAGACAGCGAGCGCGCGGCGATACGCGGCGGAGTCGAAGAGGTGATAGAGAACTGGACAGGGCAGTATGACTGCATCATGCGCAAAATCTCCGAGGAGCGGTTCATGATAATCGCCCAGAGCGATGTGCTCGAGAAGATGCGCGCCGACCGTTTCAGCGTTCTCGACAAGATACGCGAATATAAATATAAAGAAAGAGTGCTCGGTCTGACCCTCTCAATAGGCGTCGGCACGGGAGTCGCCATAACCGATTGCGAAAAGTCCGCCGAGCAGGCGCTCGATATGGCGCTCGGACGCGGCGGAGATCAGGCGGCGGTCAAGACGAAGGACGAATATGAGTTCTTCGGCGGCGTTTCCAAGAGCGTCGAAAAGGTCACAAAATTTCAGACCCGCGTCGCGGCTTCGTCTCTTTCGAGTCTTATCAGCGCGAGCGACCGCGTGATGATAATGGGTCATTCGTTCCCGGATATGGACGCTTTCGGCGCAGCAGTCGGCGTGTCGTCGATAACTCGCGCCCTCGGCATCGACGCGTATATCGCCCTCGATGAAAACCGCAGCTTTGCCGGCGCCGCTGTCGATATGCTCCGAGCTGACGGCTGGGACGGCAAGATAATCGATGTCAACGAAGCCCTCGCGCTCATGACGAGAAAGACCCTGCTCGTCGTTGTCGATACCCATAAGAGTAGCTTTGTCGATTTCCCGACTCTCTATGAAAAGGCGTCCGCCACGGTCGTTATCGACCATCACAGAAAGTCGGTTGATCATATCAAAGACGCGCTCATTTTCTTCCATGACCCCAACGCCTCGTCGACCTGCGAAATGGTCACGGAGCTCATGCGCTATATAACCCCCGCGCCGACGCTTTCTCCCGTTGAGGCTCAGGCGATGCTCGCGGGCATAATGCTCGACACAAAGGAGTTCGTCCTCTCAACCGGTGTGCGCACCTTCGAAGCAGCGGCTTTCCTCAAGGGCAAGGGCGCAGATACCGTCGCGGTAAAGCGCCTGTTCTCGAATTCGATCGAGAGCAACCGTAAGCGCAGCGAGATAATCTCCGCCGCGCATATCTACAGGGGCTGTGCCATAGCCTGCACCGCACCCGGCATGGAGAACGCGAGACTGCTCAGCGCCCAGGCGGCGGACGAACTGCTTGAAGTCAGCGGCGTAAAAGCCTCGTTTGTTATCTTCGACAGCGGAAAGGACAGCGTCAATATCTCGGCGCGTTCCTACGGCGATCTGAATGTCCAGATAATCATGGAATATCTCGGCGGCGGCGGCCACCGCACCATGGCGGCGGCTCAGCTCACCGGCGTGAATATGGAGGAGGCAAAGTCGAAGCTCTGCGAAGCGATCGACGCCAAATATCCCCGCACCGACGGCGAAGAGCCAACCCCGATTTCGTGATATTCATACTGGCTCCCTTGTGTAAAGAGAGCTGTCACGAAGTGACTGAGGGATTGACCTCACTTCGCTCAGACGATAAATATAGCTGATATCATCCGTCCGCCAAGTTTGAATAGAATCATTGGCGTGCGGCTTGTAGGGTGCGGCGACCTCGACGCACCGATGCCGCCTGAGCGGCATGAAATTTCGCACGAGCCAATCACAATATGCTGCAATTCGCCACAAAATTACACCCGTAAATAACCCGAAAGGAATTGATATAAATGAAAGTTATTCTCACTCAGGATGTAAAAAGCCTCGGCAAGAAGGGCGAGCTCGTCAACGCTTCCGACGGCTACGCGAGAAACTTCCTCTTCCCGAGAAAGCTCGCCGTTGAAGCAAACGCTCAGGCGATGAACGAGCTGAAAAACCGCGAGTCCGCGGAGAAATACAGGCTCGAAACCGAGCTCAAAAACGCCAAGGAAGTTGCCGCGAAGATAAACGGCAAGACCGTCAAGCTCACCGCAAAAGCGGGTCAGGGCGGAAAAATCTTCGGCTCCGTCACCGCAAAGGAAGTCGCCGAGTCGATAAGCCGCCAGTTCGGCGTCTCGGTCGACAAGAGAAAGGTGTCCATGGAGGATATCAAGTCTTTCGGCACATTCAGCGCCGAAGTGAAGGTATATAACGGCGTCAACGCAACCGTCTATGTCAGCGTGGGCGAGGAATAATTGCTGAAAACCGGAGGATCTAACAAAAGTGGATGTGAATAACCTAACCCTGCCCGAGGGGTATCAGATGCCCTTCAGCCTTGAGGCGGAGCAGGCGGTGCTCGGATGCGTGCTGATGGATCCGAACTGTATGCCGCAGGTGCTGATCTATCTTCGCCCGGAGTATTTCTATCTCCCGCAGCACAAAGAGATTTTCTCCGTCATGGTGAGTCTCGATGCGCTCGGCAACAAGATCGATCCGCTCATTATTCTCGAAACGCTCAAGAATAACGGAACATATGACGAGGCGGCAGGCAAGAACTATCTGTTCCAGCTCGCTCAGAGCGTGCCGACCACTTCAAATGTCGAGTCATATGCAAAAATAGTGCGCGAAAAATATTTCATGCGCACCCTCATCACCGTCTCGCAGGAGACTATCGACAACGCCGTCGCCCAGACTGACAGCGCGGATATGCTTCTCGACGCGGCGGAGCAGAGGATATACGATATCCGCCAGGGCAAGACGAGCACAGGCCCGTCGAAACTCAGCGATATAATAGTCAATCAGGTCTATGATACCCTGCAAAAATTGAGCTCCGAGGGCGCGGAAGCGTTCAAGGGAATCTCGACGGGCTACAGGGATCTTGACGATGTTATCGCCGGACTCAACAAATCAGACCTCATACTTATCGGCGCGCGCCCTGCAATGGGAAAGACAAGCTTTGCCTTGAATATTGCGAGAAACGTCGCTGTCAAGGCTAAGAAGAAAATTCTCTTCTTCTCGCTCGAAATGACGAAAGAGCAGCTTGCGCAGAGAGTGCTCTCCACCGAAGCGCGCGTGCTCAGCACAAAGATGAGAACAGGTCAGCTCGATACCGATGACTGGACCCGCCTCGGACTTGCTACCGCTTCGCTCAACGACTGCGAGCTGTATTTTGACGATACGAGCACGATAACCGTCGCCGAGATGAAAGCGCGCGCACGCAGACTCAAGAATGTCGATTGTATTATTATAGATTACCTCGGACTCATCCGCTCCGGCACAAAGGTCGAAAGCCGCGTGCAGGAGGTCACCGAGATAACCCGAAGCCTCAAGCTCATGGCGAAGGATTTGAATATCCCCGTTATCTGCTGCGCCCAGCTCTCCAGAGGCACCGAGGGCAGGGGAAAATCCCACCGTCCTCAGCTGTCCGATCTGCGTGAATCGGGCTCTATTGAGCAGGATGCGGATATAGTCCTCATGCTCTACCGCGAGGAATATTACAAGAACGAAAAAGACGACCCGGACGGCGACGATGAGCCCGCGCCCACCGCGCCCGTTGCCAACGAGGTCGAGGTCATTGTTGCCAAGAACAGACACGGTCCGACAAAGACCGTCGATTTCATCTGGGATGCGGATCACACTCTGTTCATGGGCGTGGAGAAGATTCAGAATGCTTGATAAAGCGCTCAGCGCCGTGGAAAAATATAATATGCTCAGCCCGGGAGCTGCGGTCATAGCCGCAGTCTCGGGCGGTGCCGATTCAATGGCAATGCTGCTCTTTCTTATGAAAATAAGCGAGCGGTATTCGCTGTCCCTGACCGTCGCCCATGTCAACCATGGGCTGCGCGGTGAGGAGGCGCGGCGCGACGAGGAATATGTGCGCTCCTTCTGCGAAAAGAACTCTCTTCGTTTTGAAGTCCTTCACGCCGATGTTGCAGCACTTGCAAAACAGAGCGGGGAGACCTGCGAAGAGTGCGGGCGAAGAGTGCGCTATGAGTTCTTTGAATCGATAGACAAAAACGCGAAGATCGCAACCGCCCATACCGCGAGCGACAACGCCGAAACGATGCTCTTCAATCTCGCACGCGGCTCGTCGCTGAAAGGTCTGTGCGGCATACCGCCCGTTCGCGGGAATATTATAAGACCGCTGATATTCTGCACGAGAGAGGATATCGAAGTGTTCTGCCGCGAAAATTCTCTCGATTTTGTGACGGACAGCACCAATCTGACTCTCGATTACAGCCGAAATAAAATTCGCCATATCGCAGTCCCGGCTCTCAAGGAGATAAACTCCGCTTTTGAAGAGAACGCCTCGCATTTTTCTCAGAATGCAGCACTTGATGAGGATTTTCTTGAGTGCGAAACGGAGTCGCTTCTGGCGTCCGCCAAAAAAGACGGCGGTTTCTCATGCGAAGCTCTGCTTTCGGCTCATCCGGCGATACGCCGCCGCGCTCTGCTCGGCGCTATTAAAAATGTATGCCCGAAGTCGGCGGATTTCAGGACCGTAAATGCAGTTGAAAATATTCTCCAAGGCGGCGGAAAAATTCAGCTGTCGCCCGATATTTTTGCTGTTTCAAACGGCGATATTATTCGCTTTGAAACTCCCGCGAAGCTGAGCGAAGAGTGGTCCGAAGATGTTGAACCCGAGTGCATAAATGGTTCCGTATGCCATAACGGGCGCATTTCAATTTGTCGGGTTAACAAAAAAGTTTTCTTTGATACACAAAAAATTCACAAAGATATGTTGGATTATTGCATTGATTGTGATAAAATAAATGGAAAAGTTCAAGTCGGGAGCCGCCGCGCGGGCGATAAACTGACCCTTGCAAAGCGCGGATGCACAAAAAGCCTGAAAAAACTTTTCAATGAGGCACATGTCCCGCCGGAGAGCCGCTGCGATGTCGCAGTGCTGCGCGACGAGTCGGGTGTGTTGTGGGTTGAGGGATTCGGCGCGGACAGACGATGCCGCGTCGGAAAAAACACTGAAAATGTGCTTATAATACGGAGGGAAAAGCAATGATAGAGGATATAGAGAGAGTATTGCTCAGCGAAGAGCAGATACATGAGATAGTCTCCCGCCTCGGCAGGCAGATAAGCGAGGACTACAAGGACAAAAAGCTGCTCATGGTCAGCGTCCTTAAAGGCTCGGTCGTTTTCATGGCGGATCTCATGAGGGCGATAACGATACCCTGTGAGATAGACTTTATGGCGGTTTCGAGCTACGGCTCGGGAACCGAAAGCTCCGGCGAAGTCAAGATAATCAAAGACCTTGACAGACCTATAGAAGGCTACGATCTGCTTCTGGTCGAGGATATCCTCGATTCCGGCAAGACCCTCCATTACATATCCGAGATGCTCAGAGCGCGCAAACCCGCGAGCATAAAGATATGCACCTTCCTCGATAAACCCGAGCGCCGCATGATAAAGGATCTCAAGGCGGACTATGCGGGAACGGAAGTGCCCGACGAGTTCGTTGTCGGCTACGGTCTCGACTATGCCGAGAAGTACCGCAACGTGCCTTTCCTCGGCGTGCTCAGCCGTTCGGTCTATGAGAAGTAAGAGCGGCTCATTCAAGAAAACTTCGGCAGTCATAGGAGTGATTTGACGTTTGAAAAATAACAAGAAAGACACCAACAGCGGCGCAAGAAAAGCGCTGGCATGGATACCGTATATTCTTATACCCGTCCTTATAATCTCCGGCGTTTCCCTCTATGCAAGACAGCAGAAGAAGGAAAAGCTTGAGTATTATCAGGTCGTGCAGTATTTCGACGACAAGAAGGTCACGGAATACGATCTGAATATGTCGAGCGGCGCGCTTGAGTTCAAGCTCAAGGGCGACAACAAGGTATATACCTACACCGTCCCGAACGTCAGTATGTTCCAGGAGGACATACACAACGGCGTTATCGCATATAACAGAGCGCATCCGGACGCCCCGATAAAGGCGCAGTACGAGACCGGCTCGACCGGCGCACTGCTTCTCAATATCGTCCCGACGCTTCTCATGCTCGTCATTCTCGGCGTACTTCTGTTCTATATGTTCCGCAAGATGAACAACGCCATGAACAACGAGAACAACCGCACCCTTTCGTTCGGCAAGGCGCGCGTCAAGCGTGCGAAGGACGAGAGCCGCAAGACGACGTTTGATGATGTCGCGGGCGCTGACGAAGAGAAAGAGGAGCTCAGCGAGATAGTCGATTTCCTCAAAGACCCCTCACATTTCAACAAGCTCGGCGCGAGAATACCACGCGGCGTTCTGCTCGTCGGCCCTCCCGGTACAGGTAAAACATTGCTTGCAAGGGCTGTCGCGGGCGAAGCTAACGTGCCTTTCTTCTCGATTTCCGGCTCGGATTTCGTCGAGATGTATGTCGGTGTCGGCGCTTCCCGTGTGCGCGACCTTTTCAATGAAGCGAAGAAAAATTCACCTTCGATAATCTTTATCGATGAGATAGACGCCGTCGGACGCCACAGAGGCGCAGGCATGGGCGGCGGACATGACGAGCGCGAGCAGACTTTGAACCAGCTACTCGTCGAGATGGACGGCTTTGGCGCAAACGAGGGCGTTATAATCATCGCGGCGACCAACCGCCCCGATATCCTCGACCCCGCGCTTCTGCGTCCCGGCAGATTTGACCGTCAGGTAACAGTCGGCTATCCCGACCTCAAAGGACGCGAGGCTATCCTCAAAGTCCACGCCAAGGGCAAGCCCCTCGGCCCCGATGTCGATCTTAACACTATTGCAAAAACAACTATCGGCTTTACCGGCGCAGACCTCGAGAATCTGCTCAACGAAGCGGCTCTTCTCGCTGCGCGCCGCGATAAAAAAGCCATCACCATGACCGAGATAGAAGAGGCGATGATAAAGGTCGTCGCGGGCACCGAGAAGAAGAGCCATAAGATGACCGACAAGGAGAAGCGCCTGACTGCTTATCACGAGGCAGGCCACGCAGTCTCCGCCTATTATCTCGAATATAACGACCCGGTTCACCAGGTCTCTATTGTCCCGAGAGGTCAGATGGGCGGATACACAATGTATCTCCCGACCGAGGATAAGAGCTATCATTCAAAGAACGAGATGCTCGATAACCTCGTCAGCCTGCTCGGCGGCAGAGTTGCCGAAGCGCTGATAATCGGTGATGTCTCGACCGGCGCGTCGAACGATATCGAGCGCGCCACGGATATAGCGCGCAAGATGGTCACGAAGTACGGCATGAGCGAGAAGCTCGGCCCGATAACCTTCGGCTCGGGCAACGACGAAGTGTTCCTCGGCAGAGATTATTCGCATCTGAAGAACTACTCCGAGGAGACCGCCGCAGAGATCGATGAGGAGATCAACCGCATCATCATCACGGCTTACGGCAGAACCGAGGATATCCTCAAAGAGCATATCGACAGGCTCCATGCAGTCGCAGGCGCGCTTATTGAGCGCGAGAAGATAAGCGGCGAGGAGTTTGAGACGATAATGCACGGCGGCACTCTTGATCCGCTCAGTGCACAGAGTGATGACAGCAAACCTGCTGAAGTGCCGGAGCAGTCCGACGCTCAGAACAATGAGGAGGCAGACGGAAATGAGAAAGAATCTGAGTAAGATGTTTTTCGGAATAGCGGTCGTTGCCGCAGGAATCATATTCCTCGGCTCGGCGTTCGGCTTCTGGGAGATTAGCGAGCTGAGCGGCTGGTGGACTGTGTTCATTATTGTCCCCGCTATCGGCAGCATGATAGCCTCGGGTCTTGACCTGCTCAATGTCGCGGCTTTCGCGGTCGGCGTGTGGCTGCTGATCAAGTGCAACCCCCAGTGGGTACCCGCAGAGCGCATGAACCATTTCGCTATCGCTATCGCGCTTGTCACGGTCGGCTTCTGGCTGATATTCAGCACTGTCAAAACAAAGAAGCTTAAAAAGCATCTCGATGACAACAGCGGACCTATTTCGCAGGAGAGTAAGCCCACTTATACAGCGGTCTGCTCGGGCGGCGTTTATAAGAACACGACCGGCAACCTGCTCGGCGCTCATTGCTTCGCAATCCTCGGCGGTCTTGAAGTTGACCTGAGCGAGGCGCAGATAAACGAAGAGATAACGATAAGCGTCACCTCGATTCTCGGCGGAGTTGATATCTATCTGCCCGAGAATGTCAGAGTTGAGTGCTCGGACGGCGCGAGCCTGCTCGGCGGCATCGACAACAAGATGCCCGCGAACAATGACCTGTCTCAGCCGCTCGTCCATATCAAGCATTTCAATGTCCTCGGCGGCACTGATGTTATGACAAGAGTCCATAAAAACGCATAAATGATTTCGCGCCCGGATAATTTGCTTATGTGTGATAAAGAAGTAATAGAAGTGTAAAAAATTTTGCCTTTCCTATCCGGTACTTGTCTTTGGTATCGGATAGGGCAGGCGGTCATTCGGGCAAGTCCACCTTGCCGACGAAAGAATAGTAAATCTCAATATCCTGTCTGCGTGTGCCATTTTCATCGTAGCTGCACTCATGCACAACGATTTTCTCTACAAACTCACGTAAGAGGGTGTGGGTCAGTTCTTCAAAGTTCATGTGCTTGCGGACAATGTTCATAAACTTTTCTGCGTTTACGGTAGCTTCCTGTGCTTTGGAAAGCTCCGCCTGTATTCTGGCAACACGCTCTTTCAATTCCTGCTGTTCGGCTTCATAGTCTGCCGAAAGCTCCGTGAAACGCTCGTCAGAAATGCGACCGCTTACGCTGTCCTCATACAGCCGCTTGAAAATAGCGGAAAGTTCACCGATACGCTTTTCGGCAGCTTCCAGTTCCTTTTTCTTGGCGGCGTTCCGGCGTTTGCCGCCGTCCTCGTTCTGCTCGATCAGCAGCTTCATAAACCGGGCTTCATGCTTTGCCGCATAGCTCGTCACTTTCCGTAGATTGGAGAGAACGCCTGCAGTCAAAAGGTCGGTGCGGATAAAATGTGCGGTGCAGTCATGGGTGCGCTTCTTGTAGTTCCCGCAGATATAGCAGTCCTGTTTCCGCTTATCGGTCTGGTAACGCTGCTGATACATGACGCTGCCGCAGTCCGCGCAAAAGAGCATACCAGAGAACAAGCCCACTTCATCATAGCGGTTCGGACGCTTGCGCTGTTTGCGTAATTCCTGCACACGCTCCCATGTCTGGGTGTCGATGATAGGCTCATGGTGGTTCTCGAAAATTGCCTGTTTCTCAATGGGATTTTCTATGCTGTGCTTGGTCTTGTAGGACGGTTTCTCCGTCTTGAAGTTCACCAAACAGCCCATGTACTCCCGGTTTTCAAGGATATGCACCACGGTATTTGTCGCCCATTTGCACTCATAGCCGGGGTGATAGCGGCGTGTGCTGCCCGTCCTGCGGTATTCCAGCGTTCCCGGCGTTGGGATTTCCTGCTCGGTCAGCATACGGGCTATCTTGGTCGGACCGTTCCCGGCAA
>OLWN01000082.1_pt1 | contig 70923 bp, 53 predicted proteins | sample 1644151 | NCBI WGS metagenome assembly OLWN01 (sample SAMEA103958121, study PRJEB25191) | human gut metagenome
TTGGTATTCGTGGCAGCATCGCTGTCAACGAGCAGATGGAAACCTCCGTGCCGGACATCTATGCTGTGGGCGATGCCGTAGAGGTCAGCCATTTCGTGACCGGCCAGAAAGCATTGATCTCGCTGGCGGGGCCTGCCAACAAGCAGGGACGCATTGCCGCTGATAATATTTGCGGCGGAAGCAGCCGCTATCACGGCTCTCAGGGCTCGTCTGTTCTGAAGCTGTTTGGCTTGACAGCAGCCTCCACGGGAATCAATGAGAAGGCAGCGCAGGCAGCAGGGATCGCTTACGACAAAGTCGTATTGTTCCCGGCATCCCACGCTACCTATTATCCCGGCGCACAGTCTATGGCAATGAAGGTGCTGTATGAAAAAGAAAGCCTGCGGCTGCTCGGTGCGCAGATCATTGGCGGCGACGGTGTGGACAAGCGCATTGATGTACTGGCAACGGCCATTCGCGCAAAAATGACAGCTTTGGAACTGACGGAGCTTGACCTTTCCTATGCGCCGCCCTATTCCTCCGCCAAGGATCCGGTAAACATGGCCGGTTTTATGATCGAGGATTTGGAGAGCGGGAAAGTGCAGCAGTTCCATTGGAATGAGGTTGAGGACTTGCCTTGCGATGGCAGTGCGACGCTGCTGGACGTCCGCACGGCGTGGGAGTATCAGCGGGGCCATCTGGACGGCTTTCGGAACGTTCCCTTGGACGATCTTCGGGAGCATTTGGACGAGTTAGACCGGAGTAAGCCTGTTTATGTGAATTGCCAGACAGGGCTTCGCAGTTATCTGGCCTGCCGGCTTTTGACGCAGTATGGTTTTACCTGTGCCCATCTCTCCGGTGGATACAGCTTTTATCGGGTCGTAACAAAAGAGCAGCAGACAGCGCGGAGCGCCTATCCCTGCGGAATGGAGAAGCTATGAGTGAAAATCTATTTGGTTTGACGGTTGCGGCAGATAAGGGCTTGGATGATTTGCAGTGCCAGCGCCTTTTAAGCGAAAATCGCAGGTATCAGGAAGTCATGCTGCAATACCGCTGTGCGCTGAAAGCGCTTGAAAGCAGGTTGGAAATTCTGAACGAAGAGTTTTCATTGCAGCATGATCGCAATCCGATAGAAAGTATGAAAAGCCGCTTGAAGTCGCCGTCCAGCATTATGAATAAGATGCAGAAGCGCGGACTTTCTCTGGATTTTCCGACCATGCAGGCAAATATCATGGATGTTGCCGGTGTGCGTGTGATCTGCTCTTTCGAGGAGGATGTGTTCTTTTTGGCAAAGTGCCTAAAAGAACAGTCTGACATTGAAATTATCACAGAGAAAGATTATATTTCACACCCTAAGCCAAATGGCTATCGCAGTCTGCACCTGACGATCCGGTTGCCGGTATTCTTTGCGGAAAAAGAGATCCATGTGCCGGTGGAGATACAACTCCGTACAATCGCTATGGACTTCTGGGCAAGCCTTGAGCATACCATCCGCTATAAGAAAAATCTGCCGATAAATGCTGAAGTCGAAACCAAACTGAAAGAGTGCGCCGATTCCAGCAGAGAGTGGGATGGTAAAATGGAGCACCTTTTGCATCTCTTAGCATAATGTAGTAAGTATAAAAGGACAAGCATCCATTTTGATATAATCCCCATAGGGTAGACACATGAAAAAAGAAAACAAGTCTACCCTATGGGGGTAATTTATGTCAAGGAGAAGGAACAGGAAGTACAGCAAAGAACAGAAGCTTACAGCAGTGCAAGCATACCTGAATGGCGAAGGTAGTTATAAAACTTTACAAAAAAATACGGAATATTAAACGTAACGCAACTCAAACGCTGGGTAAAGTGGTATAATGGTCATAAAGAATGCAAAGAGAGGCGAGGAATCTATATGGCCAAGGGAAGAAAAACAACACAGGAAGAGCGCGGAAAAATCGTAGCATTCTGCATAGAGCACGGGAAGGACTATCCGTTGACGATCCAAACATACGGGGTATCCTACCAGCAAATATATGCATGGGTGAGGAAGTATGAGGAGAAAGGGATAGACGGTCTGCGGGACGGCAGAGGAAGAACCAAGCCGGCAGACGAAATGAGTGCAGAAGAGCGCCTTTGCATGGAAAACAGGATATTGAAAGCGCAGCTCAAAGATGCGGAGATGGAAAACAAGCCGCTAAAAAAATTGCGGGAGTTGAGAGGGGGCGATGGATCAGCGGAGTAAGGCAGGAGGATTACTACAAAGCAATACAAAACATACACATATCCGAAGAATACCCCATTGAAAAGCTGTGCCGAAGATTACATGTAAACAGGTCTGCATATTACAAATGGCTGAAACGGACGCCACGCGACAGACAGATTGAGAATGAGCAGATTGCCGAATGGATCAAGACGCTGTATGAAAAACAAGACGGGATACTCGGATATCGGCAGATGACGATCACGGTCAATCGGGAGTACAGCGTCCATTACAATAAGAAACGAATTCGGAGACTGATGCAGATACTCCATCTGAAATCTGTGTGCAGAAGGAAACGGTACAACTATATCCCATCAACGCCCGAGGTAACTGCGGAAAATATACTGAACAGAGATTTTCATGCAGACAAGCCCAATGAAAAGTGGTTGACCGACGTAACCGAATTCAAATACTATGTCGGCGTAGAAGTCCGGAAAATATATTTAAGTGCAATCCTTGATCTGTGTGACAGGAGGATCGTTTCGTACAGGATCGGAGACAGCAACAATAATTCGCTTGTGTATGCAACTTTTGACGAGGCGGTAAAGGCAAATCCGGATGCACATCCTTTGTTCCATAGCGACCGTGGGTTTCAGTACACAAGCAAAGGCTTTCACAACAAACTTATTGCCGCCAATATGCGACAGAGTATGTCACGCGTTGGCAGATGCATTGACAACGGTCCAATGGAGGGATTTTGGGGTATTCTCAAATCTGAAATGTACTATCTCAGAAAGTTTACTTCGCGTGACGATCTGATTTCGGCAATCGAGCGTTATCTCTATTTTTACAACAACAAGCGTTACCAGCAGAGACTCAGATGCATGACACCGATGGAATTTCATCGCACTGCCGCGTGAAAAATTCCACCCTGCTGCGCAGCAGGGTGGAATTCCAGATAAAATCTTTTTGTTTTTTCACTGTCTACTTGACAGGGGGCACTTCATCCCGGCAGGGGTGCTTTTTTGTTTGGTTATGTCATGCGAGGCTTGAATTTTCAGCGGAACAACCGTCGGTTTTGTTTTGCACGATTCGGATGAGACTTTTTCGGCCCGAAAATGAGCCGTGACGGAAAACGCAATTCAAAAATAAGGAGAAGCATATGAAAAAATTCAGAACAACAGTTTCGGTAATTATCATGATACTTGCCGGAATTGCAGGCTTTTTTGCAGGTTCGGCTGTTACGGACGGAATGGGCGGCGCAATACTTTTTTCAATGATTGCGGGCATAGGCTGCATAGTTTATACGGCGGACAACCGCGACTGATAATCGTTGGGAGAGTTAAGAGGTATTATTGATATGGATATTTGGGAAAAACTGTACCTTAAAGCAAAGGAACAATATCATCCGGAGGATGTTACGCCGTTTGTGTATGCGCATCATGTTGTTTGCGCGCTTGAAAGCGAAAACGGAGAGATCTTCACGGGATTCTGCATTGAAAGCTGCAGCGGTGTGATGAACCTTTGTGCGGAGCGTGTTGCCGCATTGAATATGTTTGTGAACAGCGGGCAGACTGTTGTGAAACGCATGATCGCGTTCCGTGATGCACCGCCCTGCGGCGGCGGAAGCGGAATGCCCTGCGGTGCGTGCCGCGAGTTTTTCATGCAGCTGTCCCCGCGCAACAAAGATGCGGAAATTCTTGTTGACTACGAAACGCGTGAGACGATTACTTTGAATGAGCTGATGCCGAAATGGTGGGGCGATGAAAGGTATGCGGAGCAAATGTCGAACAGCGAATCCGAAACTTAAATAACGTTCGGCCGAAGGCTGCGGAATCCGCTGCGTTTGAGCAAAAAAATTAAAAATAAAGAATGAATCCTTCCCCGTCGAGAAAGACTGAAAAAGGGATAATTTCCTTAAAAAGATGATATCTGCTTTTTTTAACGAGCGTTGATGTTGAATTGATACAGCGTTGCGGCAGGCGGCATATAATCAATGCGAAAAAGGAAATGCAGAGAAAAGCCCGGGCAGCGTATGTTCGACGAAAAAGCCCGAAAGAAAAAGGATGAACCGGCGGGAGGAGAGTATGAAAAACAACGAGGCGGATGATGCCCGCAAAACCGAAACTTACAAAAACAAAATTCTGACCGTGCCGAATGTGCTTTCCGCATTTCGGCTTTTGCTTGTTCCTGCGCTTGCGTGGCTGTATCTTGTTCGGAAGGATTATTCCGCAACGGCATGGGTGCTGCTGCTTTCGGGCGCAACGGATATTGCGGACGGCTTTATTGCGCGGAGATTCGGAATGGGGAGTGACCTCGGCAAGGCGCTCGATCCGATTGCGGATAAGCTCACACAAATTGTGATGCTTGCCTGCCTGTTGACGCGCTTCGGCAACCTGCTGTTCCCCTGCGTTCTGCTTATCGTGAAGGAAATCGTCACCGGCTGCATGGGCATTGCCGTAATTCGCCGCACGGGAAAGGTTCTTGCGGCGGAATGGCACGGCAAGCTGACGACTTTTCTTTTATACACGCTGATGATTGCACATGTTGTGTTCTATAATATTGCTCCTGCGCTGTCGGACACGCTGATAATCATCTGCACGGCGATGATGTGCTTTTCGTTCCTGCTGTATATGATGCGGAATATCCGTGCGCTTAAGAGCGTGGGTAAAAAAACCGAAAAAAAGCCGGAAAGAACCGTGCAGGCGTTTGAACGGTGAGCGCACCGAAGCCGATAAAAACGAAAACAAAAAAATCCGAAAAACAATGCTGCCGATGCGGCACGGCTTTTCGGATTTTTGTTCATTGTTAAAATGATAAATTGCTTCGGGCTTTGCGCGTATCCTTCACACAAAGGATGTTTGAAGCGGAGAAGGCGGGTTCGGTCAGTTCAAACCGTCGGAAGCCGCCTCGGGACTGTCTTCGAAATTTCTGTTATGCAGAATTTGGGACAGCAGCTCATCCGAAAACTTCTTTGCAGCCTGTTCAACAATGATGCTGCCGGAGTAGGAGGGCGCGCAGGGACTTACCGTCACGGATGCACCGGGGACACTGTCAAAATCAATGATCACACCGCAATACGAACCGGAAATTTCAAGGTTTGAGAACATTTCATCGTTGAAGAGCTTTGCAAGGTCATTCGGCATAACATCTTCAATTCCAATGGTGAAACGCCTGCTGTCGGCATTGCCGTCGGGGAACAGCTCTTTGATTTTTTCCCCGAGAGCAAGTGTCTGTTCCTTTGAAAAGATTATGATGTCATAATCTTTGGCTTTTGCGGCTTCAAGGAACTTTTCGGGGGAAGCACTGCGGTCGCGCAGAATCTCATACTTGCCGAGAGCTATATCGGTTCGGCTGCGGTTCGCAAACGTTTCGGCGGTGTTCAGCGAATACCAAAGCACGCCCACTGCCGCAATAAGCAGTGCAATAACGAGCGACATCGCGATAATTGTGATTTTTGTACTTTTTTTCATCTTAGACCTCTTTCGTAATTTACATTTTGGGAACATCGGGAGAGATTGAATTAATTACTGAATTAAATAAAACAAGAAGCTCTCCTTTCCGATATACCATATAACAAGCGCAACTTCTACGGAACGCAAATCAAGACCTTTTGACGAAAGTTAAGATCGCACTCATTTTGGAGATTGCTTGTCATACAAAAATAATTTTACCATGATTTACACTGTGTATCAACATCAAAAAATAATATAATTAAAAAGCACTGCGAAATTGAACCGACTGCGGTTTGAACACGGAAAACGGGATTAAAAAACGTTCTTAAAAGAAAAGCCGATTTAGAGTCGGTCATGGATAAAAAGACAATTAATTGAAGCTTTTTTCATGAAAGAAAGTATTCGGAATATTTTCGAACAGAATCAGCCCGCGAAAAAATCGGGGCTGATTTAAAAGCATTAATCATGTTGAGATGCGGCGAACGCTCACCTGTTTTTGAAAAGATCCTTGGCTCCGACGGTGTAGTCGATTCCGGACCAGACCGTCAGCGCAGCGGCGGCGCAGATAAGCACGAAATCCACGGGAATGCCTATTGCCGTGAACACGGGTCCGCAAAGCAGGGTAATAAGGATTGCGGCAAATTGCAGCGTTGTTTTCGCCTTGCCGATGGCTTTTGCGGCAATAACAATGCCCTTGCCTGCGGCAAGCTGGCGGATGCCGCTGACGAAGATTTCCCGCGCAATGATGATGAATGTGAACACCGGCATCAGGAAATTGCCGAAGCTCATGACTTCAAATCGGCAGAGCATGATGAGTGCGGCGGAGGTGAGCAGCTTGTCCGCCGTCGGATCCATCAGTTTGCCGAAGTCGGTAACAAGGCCGCGTGCGCGCGCAATGCGCCCGTCCAGCGTGTCCGTAACATAGGCAAGCAGGAAAACCACTGCTGCAAGAACGTATTTGAGCAGCAGCGGAACGCCGTTCAGTGTGCCGATAAGCCAGCTTTCGGGCAGATAGAAGCATGCGATAAAGAGCGGTATCATAAGCATGCGAAGCATTGTAAGCTTGTTTGGAAGGTTCATTTTTGTTTCTCCGTAACAGTTTTAAGGGGCGGTGCCGGCTTACCGCATAACAGTTTTAAAGGGACGGCACCAATTCACCGCAGAGGTCGTAATAATCCGCGCCGGTGATTTTGATGCTGACATAACTTCCGGCGGGAACGGGGTTTCCGCAATGCGGAACCTTGATGATTCCGTCAACATCGGCTGCTTCGGCGTAGGAACGGCAGAAAAGGAATTCTTCGTCCGCGCCGTCAACAAGGGCTTCAACAACGGTGCCGATTCTTGCGCGGTTCAGCTCAAGGGAGATCTTCATCTGCTGACGCATGAGCCTGTCAAGTCGCTGCTCGGCGGTTTCCGCATCGACTGCGTTCGGCATGGAGGCGGCAGGTGTGCCGTCCTCGGCGGAATAGGTGAATGCGCCCACCCTGTCGAAAGGATGTTCCGCCATGAAATGCATAAGCTCGTCAAAATCCGCTTCGGTTTCGCCGGGAAAGCCGAGCATGACGGTTGTGCGGAGAATGAACCCGGGAGCACTGCGGCGGATATAGTCCGTGATTTCGCGGATGTGTTCCGCGCTGCCGTGGCGGTTCATGTCGCGCAGCATATGTGCCGAGATATGCTGAATCGGAATGTCAATATAATTGCAGATTTTCGGGTTGCGGTACATTGCGTCAACAAGTTCTTCCGTGACGGTGTTGGGATAGGCATAAAGCACGCGAACCCAATGCAGCCCCTCAATTTCGGTCAGTTTTTCAAGCAGTTCACGCAGCATGGGTTTTCCGTAAAGGTCAATGCCGTATGCCGAAGTGTCCTGCGCAATAACGGTCAGCTCCGTGACCCCGCTTTTTGCAAGCTGTTCAGCCTCGGCAAGAAGGGTCTCCATGGGGGTGCTGACTCTGCCGCCGCGAATCAGCGGGATCGCGCAATAAGTACAGCGATTGTCGCAGCCGTCCGCAATGCGCAGATATGCGCGATATGACGGGGTCGTGAGCAGTCGCTTCGGGATGCCGCAGCACGCCGCGGCATTCGCACTTTCGGGCGCGGGTTTAACTCCGCAGATTTCTGCAAGCCGCTCCGCAAGAGCGGGATAGTTTTTTACGCCGTTGAAAACGTCAACCTCGGGGAGTTCCCGCGCAAGCTCATCACCGTAACGCTGGCTCAAACAACCCGTGACAACAAGCAGTTTGCAGCTGCCTGCGGTTTTATATTGCGCCATGTCGAGAATCGTGTCTATGGAATCCGTCTTTGCGCTTTCGATAAAGCCGCAGGTGTTAACGATAATGATTTCCGCCTGCGCGGCATCGTTCACGATTTCGAACCCGCGTGACTTAAGTTCGCCCAACAGAATTTCGGAATCCACGGCATTTTTGCTGCATCCGAGGGAGACGAGACCGACACGGGGGCATTTTGAATATAATTTATCGCTGTTCACTTAATCAGTATCCTTTCCGCTCCCGGGGGAGCCGCTTTGCAGATTTCCGCCGAATATGCGGTTGTATTCGGCTGCATCAATGAGCACCTTTCGGGGCTTTGCACCGTCCGGCTCGCTCACGAATTTGTTTTGTTCCATGATGTCAACGAGCCTTGCCGCACGCGCATAGCCGACGCGCAGCCGGCGCTGAATCATTGAAATGGAGGCCGTGCCGCTTTCAACAACGAGCCGCACCGCATCGGGAAGCAGATCGTCATCCTGCTTGCCGTTGCCTTGGCCGAGCCCTCCCCCGCCGCCGGTGATTTCGCTTAACACGCTTTCGTCATATGACGGAGCAGCCACCTGATTCTGAAGGAAAAAGTCGCGAATCGCTTCAACTTCTTCATCCGACACAAACGCACCCTGTGCGCGTGTGGGCTTGCTTGCGCCGTTCGCATGGAAAAGCATATCGCCCTTGCCGAGCAGCTTTTCCGCACCGCTTGCGTCCATAATAACGCGGGAATCCGTGCCGTTTGAAACGGCAAACGCAATTCGCGAGGGAATGTTGGCTTTTATAAGGCCTGTTATAACATCAACGGACGGCCGCTGAGTTGCAACGATAAGGTGAATGCCGCATGCTCTGCCGAGCTGCGCAATGCGGCAGATGGATTCTTCAACATCCTTTGAAGCAACCATCATAAGGTCGGCAAGCTCATCGATTATGATAACAAGGCGCGGCCACTTATCCTCTTCACGCTCCTGCATGGCATTATAGCGGTAGATGTCGCGGGCGTTGACTTTTCCCATCTTGCCGTAACGCTGCTCCATTTCCGTAACCGCCCAGCGCAGTGCGCCCGCCGCTTTTTTCGGTTCGGTAACAACGGGACAGAACAGGTGCGGAAGCGCGGAGAAGATGGACAGCTCAACGACTTTCGGGTCGATGAGGATCATTCGAACATCCTTGGGTGCGGATTTGAAGATCAAGCTCAATATGATGCAGTTGATGCACACGGATTTACCGGAGCCCGTTTGACCCGCAATCAGCATATGCGGCATTTTTTCAAGATCCGCAAGCACGACTTTGCCCGCAATATCCTTGCCCAAGCCCATTGTGAGCGGGGATTTTGCAGAGTTGAATTCACGCGTTTCAAGCACATCGCGGAGGTACACGGGTGCGGTATCCTTGTTCGGAATTTCAATGCCGATTGCTGATTTTCCGGGTATCGGCGCTTCGATGCGGACACGCGGAGCCGCAAGCGCAAGTGCAATATCGTTGCTCAGTGTCGTGATGCGGTTCACGCGGATCCCCTGTGCGGGCTGGAGCTCGAACCTTGTTATCACCGGACCGACGCTGATATTAACGATTCGTGCGGAAATATTAAAGCTGTTGAGCGTTTCGATAAGCACCTTTGCCTTCTCCGTCGGCGATTCGGATGCAACCGCTGCGGCAGGGTCGGGCAGGCGCAGAAGGCTGTACGGCGGCCGTTGGTATTCGATCACGGCGGCGGGAACGACGGAGGAGACGGTGTTTCCCGAGGGACTGCCGCCTTGTGAAGAATCATTGCCGCCGACGGGTGTTGATTTGCGTTCTGCGGAAAAGCCGCTTTGCGCCGTTTCGGACTGTTCCGTGATGCTTTGTGGCGGAATGTCTTCCATGCGTGTCACCGGAATGCCGCGCAGGAAGTCATCATCGGCTTCGGTTGAATCTCCGGCGGCGGGGCTGTCAAACGGCTCTTCCGACGCGGAAACAGCCGAATCGGAAGACTCGTTGGAATAATCCGGCTCGAAAGGCATGTCGTCATCCGCTGTCGGAGGAGCAAAGCCCTCTTCGTCGCGTTCAACATCGGCATAGGAAAGGTTCATCGGAATGTCAATGTGTTCATCGCCGTAGGAAGGAAAATCCTCCCGAGACCCGTTGCCAACATCAACATCTGAGGGAACAAAATCGCTTGTTTTCAGTTCACGTTTTCCGCTGCGCCTGTGCTTCTGAGGTTTTGTTGTTTTGAGCGGCCCCGAAACGGGGAAAAACTCAAGTTCATCATTGTTTTTTGCGGTGCCGAAAGGCCTGCGCTTCTGCGGGGTGCGCCGTGCGGTGAAATCGGATGTGCCGACGGTTTCGGCAATGTCCGCCGCATTCACGTTTTCGGAACGTGCGGACATCTCCGCTTCCTGCCTTTTGCGGGCTTTGCTGCGTTTTGCAAGGGAGGAAACCTGTTCGCCGCTTTCCGCCCCGTAATCGCTGTCCCCCGCCGTGAGCGGTTTTCCGGAATGAACAAGGAATCCGTCCTCGTCAAACTGCGGCTCGTTGGATGAGCTTTGTTTTTTGCGCCCTCTCTCGGGTTTTGTGTCGTCAAGTTTTTCGTTGTAAAGCTCGGTTTGTCGGCGGGCACGCGAAACGGCATGAGCCTCCGCAACGCTTTCGGCAAGCTTTTTGCCCGTTTTTCGGAGGGAAAGCCCTGTGATAACAAGCAGCATGATAATATCAATGCCCGCCAGTGCAACACATCCGCCCGTGACGCCGAACAACTTTGCAAAAAGGTATGCAAGGCTTCCGCCGAAAAAACCTCCGCCGCTGCGCAGGCGGCTGCCTGCGGACCATGCATGGGAAACAGCCTTTCCGAAGCTCATGGCGGGAATCAATTTTGCATATTCGGCAAGGTGAATGAACGAAAGCAGCGCAAATGCGGCAGCGGCTGCGCAAACGATCGTGCCCGTGCGGGAATTGTCCTTTCGAATTGCGATAACACAAACTCCGAGTGCCGCACAAAGCACGGGCACTGCATACATTCCGATGCCGAAAATGCCGAAAAGCAGAGGCACAATTGCCGCAATGACCCCTTGGGACGAACGGGGAGCATAGCAGAATATGCCGAGTATGATGCCGACAAGTATAAGCACGACTCCGATTATCTCGCGCTTGGTATCGGCCGAATCGGCGGAGTTGCCGCTTTGCTTTTTTCCGTTTCGTGAAGCGGAAGCGGGCCGCTGTTCGCTGCGCCCTGCGGAGCCCCGTCCGGAGCGTCTCTTTGCGCCGTTTGAACCTGTTGCTGCCATTTATTTGAACCCTTTCAGAGTGATATGTGCATTTGAATGCCTGCGGTTTGAACCGGTATTCTATTATAACGCATTTCGCCGCCGAATTAAAGAGCCGTTTTCTTAAAAAAGCCGTGATTGAGAAAAGTCTGAGTCAGGCTCGGGAAACGAAGCTGTATTTCCCGGGAAATAAAACTTATTCGTGAAACCATAATCAAAAAACAGGGGCCGCCCGCATGTCTGCGGGCAGTCCCTGTCGGTAGGTTAAGTTCGATTCAACCGAACCGATTCGGTCGAGTCAAGGTTATGCGGTCATTGCCATGCGGAGGATCGTTACGGCATCGGTGATGGTAACATTGCCGTCGCCGTCAACATCGGCTGCATTCACATTGATGTTTGTAACGGTGCCCATTGCATAGCGCATTGCAAGCAGTGCATCGCTTACGGTAACGGTGCCGTCGCCGTCGGAATCGCCGGGGATCGCATTGGAATGATATTCAACATCGTCAAGATATGCACAGTCATCGTTGCGGTTGACGCTGCCGTCCTTGGTGTATTTCCACTCAAAGTTGTAGGTGCCGGAGGTTGCTGCGGTGTAGGTGTATTCCTCCCATGCAAGGCTGCCGGACTTTGAGAATACCTGAGTGTTGTTTGCGGTGAAGATGAACTTGTCGTAGTTCTGTTCACTGCTGACCTTGTAGCGGAAGGTGAGGGTTTCGCCCGCGCTCATGGTAAGACTGAGAGAGATTGCGGAGGTGCTGTTGTTCACGCCCTCGTTGCTGCTCTTTGCATAGTCATCGAGAACCGCCCAGGGATAGCTGCCCGCGGAGGTGAAGTTCAGCTCGCCGCCGGGAACGTTGAGTGCGGATTCGAGGGTGTAGAGCAGGTTAACTTCCTTGACCCATGCGCAGTCGCTGCCCGCCGCACCGCTGCCGTCCTTAACATAGCGGAAAGCAAAGGTGTGGTCGCCGCTTTCTTCAATGAGGTAATCGTACTGAGTCCAATCCGATGCGGTTGAAACTTCAAGAACAACATTTCCGTCAACAACAAACTGGAACTTATCGCCTGCGCCGCCGTCGAACTTGTAGTTGAAGCGGAAGGTGAGTCCGGAATTGATGTTTGCGGAGGTGCTGATTTCGGAGGTGCTGTTGTTCACGCCCGCATTGCCGCTCTTTGCAGCATTGCCGTCAACGGTCCAGGGATAGTTGTTGCCCTCGAACAGGAAGTTGCCGTTGCCGGTGTTGATAACGGAGCTGAGAGTTTCCTCAAGCACAACGTTGCGGATGTAGGCCTTGTCGTCGCCTGCCGCGCCGCTTGCATCCTTGCTGAATTCCCAAGTGAGAAGCACATCGCCGTGGGTGGGAATGTAGCAGGTGTAGGTCTGCCAGTTTTGGCTTCCGCTTGCGGAGAACAGTTCTTCGCCGTTTGCAAGGAAACGGAGATAGTCGTGGTTCTGTTCGCTGCTGACTTTGTATTCAAAGCTGATGCGCTGATATGCGCCGAGGGTTGCTTTTGCGCTGAGGACGGAAGTGCTGTTGTTCACGCCCGCATTGCCACTGAATGCACAGTTTGCATCCGCATTCCAAGGATATTCGCTTGCGGAAGTGAAGTGCAGGAAGCTGCCTTCGCCGTTGATGACATTGTCGAACTTAAGCAGGTCGGTAACGTTCAGAATACCGGTGCCGCCGCCTTCGATGCCGACATCGATGGCAGCACCCTTGAGAGTGTTGATAACTTCGAATGCGCCCATGTCGGGGTTGAAGGTTTTAAGAAGTGCGCATGCTGCCGCAACGTGCGGAGTCGCCATGCTGGTGCCGTCCATTTCGGTGTAGCCGCCGCCCATACGGACGCTGCGGATGCCGACACCGGGAGCGGTAATGTCAACGATTTCGCCCACGTTGGAGAAATCGGCCATACGCTTGTTCCTGTCGTGTGCCGCAACGGTAACGCAGTCGGGAACGTTTGCGGGGCAGCGGGTGGAAGCGTCGGAACCGTAGTTGTTGCCTGCCGCAACGCAGTAAACGATGTCGTTGTGTGCCATGCCCTCGGCAACAACTTCAACGTATGCATTGTGGTCGTTGTCACAGGGGCCGCTGAGGCTGAGGTTTGCCGCAGCCGCGCCGTTGAGGGAAGCGTATTCCATTGCAAGAATGATCTCTGCGGAATTACCGTAACCATCGGCATCGAGAACTTTCAGAGGCATGATTTTGACGTTGGGAAGGTTGCCGTCAAGGATGGTGCCTGCGCAGTGGGAACCGTGGCCGTGGTCATCCTCGGGGTTGCTGTCGTTGTTTACAAAGTCATAACCCGGAACGGATCTGCCGACAAGATAGGGGTGATCGCTGTCGTAACCGGTGTCGATAACGGCAACAACGACTTCGGGAAGGTTTTCAACGCCGCCGGCATAGTCGAGCATCCACTCATTGTAGTTGAAAGCATCAACATAGTCCGCACCGTAGCCCCAGCTGAGGAATTCGTTCACGCCGGGTTCCTGATCCGCCTGCATGACGATATCGGGTTCGGCATACTGAACGCCCTTTACAAGCTCAAAAGCTTCGGCCGCTTTGCGCGCTTCTTCGGAAGTTCTGTACTGAATAATGTGCCAGTCATTGTAGCCGTTTACATGCGCAACGGAGCCGGTGTAGTCCAGCTCTTCGGCGCTCTTGACGATGATTCGTCCGTTTGCATAGGGGTCGGTATCCGCTGCTTTTTTGGTATATTCAGCGGAATACTTTTCGGTCATGTTGTGCAGTCTGCCGGCAAAAGCAAGCAGATTTTCGCTGCGCTTTGCGTTATCGGCAGCGGTGACGGTCCCTTCGGCAAAGCTGCCGACGGGAAGGATGAGGCTGAAGCACATGATGAGCGAAAGCAGCAGTGCAGCAGTTTTCCTGAGATTCATTCGGTTTTCCTCCGTGTTATGTTTGTTGATTCGCTGCGGTGCATATCGTGTTTAAAACGCCGAAGCAAATCTGTCCGTATAATATTATCAGAAACGGGGACTGAAGTCAAGGAAAATCTATAATCTATCGAAAAGTGAGAAAAAATCAGCATGTAGTGCAAAATGGAAAAAATACAGCTGCCTTTGCTCAGCGGAGACAAAGCCGAACGCCCCGCATTTCGCGCAAAAGCAGCTTGTTAATTAACTTGATTTAACCGACGTATGCTCAAAATGCGCGTGCCGCAAGCAGCCGCCGCATCAACATCAGTGCATCGACGGAATCAACGGTGCCGTCCCCGTTCACATCACAGGCGGCGAGCAGGATTCCGGGAACATTGATACCCATGGAGCGACGCAGAATGCTCAGCGCGTCCGTAAACTCAACCGCGCCGTTGCCGTCCGCATCGCCGATAAGGTAAGGCAGGCCGAAATTGGCATAGACATGAAGGTTACTCCGAACATTATCAAAGTCTTCCGACCAACCGTAAAAAACATAACCGTCGTGTGTGGGCAAAGCAGGTTCAACGGCGGAAAAACCGTAGTATATGTTTTGCTGCGAAAGGACTTCGCGCGTCATTCCGTCCTTAAATGTGACTGTGTACGTGCGCAGCGGCTCAAGTTCAATCGAAAACGGGCAGACGAGGATCTCCGTAAACGTTTTGGTTCGGCTTGTGAGAGAGGAGCTTGCCGTAACAATCGCTTTAAGTTCGTAGGCATAATGCCCTGCGGCAAGGTTTCCGAAGCGGAGTGCGGCGTCAACAGCCGTGCCGGATATGTCAAACCCGCCGTGAACGCCCGGCAGCACCGCGGCGGACATGAGCGTATCCCCGTCGCCGTCCGCAAACCTGCCCTCAATGCGCGTTATACTGTGCCGTGAAACAACGGTCTGCGTAAGCGCGAATGACTTTCCGAGAGGGAGCGTTCCCTGCGGGATTGTTTCGGACTGAATTTCAATATCATCCAAAAACCGCACGAATCCGATTTCGGTTTGCTTTACATAAAGATGCGAACCGTTAACAAACACTTGGTGCCAGCTTTGCCCGAGGGTGTTTACAAGGTCGCCTGTTACAACGAGCTTTTCGCCGGCAGAGGCGGTTGAAACGGCAACCGAGCCGAACCCCGCGCTTGCGTCGCAGGGCAGGGAGAACAGCGTTGCGCTTGATTTGACCTGCGCCTCAAGATGCGTCATTTCAAAGCTGCACCGGGAGATGTAGTCCGAATCGTTGGGATTATTGCCTACATAGATGCACAGCCTGCTGACGTACGGATAACGGGAATCCAGCGCAACATCCGCGTTTCCCGCAACATTGTTCAGAGAGTCCATGATATAAACACGACCTTCCGCAATGCTTTTTGCATTATCAACGGCAACATAATGCCCATAGTTTTTTACAGTCAGAATAACATGCTTATCCTGCCGCACATAGCTCATTATCTTTTCCTGCATTGCGGCGGAGGAAGAATCACCCGCGTAATACTCCATACCTTCAAATTCAAGTCCGTCTATCATCTGTGCGGGCTTGTACCAATACAAGTTGCCGTCGTCACTCAGGCCGCCGTTGGCGTTCAGCCAGTTAACAAGCGTTGCAACGTTGAACGTGTCGGATGTTCTGTATCCGCTTTGAATAATTATCTTTGTTACGGATGTTACAAGGCAGCCGATCTGCGCCACTGTTTTTCCGCTTGCACCCATCGGGAGCTGCCCCCAGCGCGGATCGCGCTGCGCCCATTTGCGGTAATCCTCCGCATCCTTTTCGGAAATGGTTTCGGCGTCAAAGGGCGGTTCGTCAGCAAGCTCGTCGGGGATATCGGACAATAAATAATTATCGTCATACTTTTCGCTTTTTTCGGTGTTTGTGTCTGCAACGGAAAAACTGCCGAAAACCGACACAAAAAGCATCGAAACGGCAACAAAAATTAAAAAAAGATTGTAAAGTTTTTTGCTACGATTCATTCTTTTCCCACCTCAAGCGGATTATAGCGCAGAACGGTGCGATTTTCAAGCTTTTTGGCGAAAATTACGCGAGAGATATGAAAAAAAGCGGAGCCGCTCACGGCAGCCCCGCAGAATGAGATGCAAATTCGGCTTTTCATTCGGGTTCGGTGTTTCGGATAACGGTGATATCAGCCTTTTTCGGGTCCGTCCGAATTTTCCGGTTCGGGAGTGAAGAACTGGTGTTGATTCCATGCATTGGAATACTTTACGAATTTCCATGCGCCGTCAACGTATTGAAGCTCAACGTCAAACCCGCTTGTGTCGCTTTCGGAAATAAAGCCTTTGACGGCAACCGTGCATGTGTCCGCATCGGTGCTTTCGCCGTCCTTAAGGGTGAATGTGAAAATCTTTCCCAACCCCATCTTGTAGGTGTCGTCATAGGTCTTGTAAAAATCGCCGTCGCCCTTTGTGATATAGCCCTGGGCAACAAGATCCTCATAGCTGAGCTGAACAAGGTTCGCTCCGCTGTTTGCGCAGTACTCTGTGAGATAGGAGGTAATTTCGGGAGGGAGCTTGTCAAAGCTCCAGCCCTCGATGAAGAAAGTTAAATATTCGACTTTTGAATGATTATCGTCCTTGGGACAAACATTTGCAATCGCCGTGAACAGAGCAGCTTCCTCGCGCGTCATATTGCTCGGCACAACAAATTCCTTTTCTTTTTTGCAGCCGGGAAGGCTCACAAGCATCAAAGCCGCAAGCAGCGCGGCAAACATAGTTTTAAAAACTCGCATTCGTTTCCTCCGTGCGTCAGATTCCCGTTTTCGTCGGGGTAAGCCGCCGATTGCTGTATGCGGGCATCGGGAACGGCAGGGCATAACCGAACCTTTTTCATAAAATGAAAATGCACTGAATCGGCATTCTTATTATAATGCCCCGTGCGGGAATATGCAAGCAGTTTTTAAAGGCGGGCGGCGGATGCCGCAATTTGCGATTCGCTCACGAATGCTTCGCGTCCCTTTCCCGAATGCTTCATGTCCCTTTAATTTGCAGGCTTTCTGTGCTATACTTGCAGTGCTTCGGCAGCAAATGATTGATTCGGAGGCGGATATGGAAAAAACAGAGATAAAAAACGGAAGCGAAATTTACGGCACGGTCAGGGAGCTGCTGTGCCTGTTCGGCGCGGATTCCGTTCAAACAGTGGAATTTACGGATTCATCGCACGGAGATTCGGATATCCGCCACAATTACCTGATTGACAGGAAGTACGTTCTGCGCATCAATTCGGCACCCGTTATGACGGACGGGCGATTGGAGGAGTTGAACAGGCTGATAGAACGCTATCGCGAATTCGGAATGCATGCGCCGAAATTCCTGAAAGCGAAAGACGGCAGGTTCATTGTTGAGCGGGACGGAAACATCTGCTATCTTTCCGAGTACCTGGACGAAACCGTTGCCGACGACGTGAAGGACGGATGCCTTGAGGAGCTGCGGACTCAAAGAAGAATTTTCATTGCCCGCTTTGCCGAGAAATACAGAAACGTGGATTTGACGGAAACGGTATCGATGTATTCGATATTCGACCTTTCACCCTATGATAAACTTGACGGACTTGAAATTGACGAAAAGCAGGATAATTTCAATCACCTGACGGCGGATCTTCAAAAAGCGGGAGAATATGCCCTTGCCGAAAGATTGGCGCAGGAAAACGAAAGCATCCGCCGCGAATTAAAATCGTTTTACAAAGAGCTTCCGCGCTGCGTTTTCCAGGGAGACGAGAATTTTTCCAACCTGTGCGTGGACGAAAACCGCCGAATTTCGGGACTGTTTGATTTCAATATGTCCGGAACGGAAGTTATCGCGAATTACCTTGCAAATGCGGCCATGAATTTTTTCTATACCGATGAGATAATGCAGAGCCGCAGTGCGGACGAGATCTATCGGATGCTTACAAAAGCATATGCCGAAAACACGGAGCTCATCCGTAAATATTATAATTTTACGCCGCAGGAGTTTCGCGCCTATCGCCTGTATTCAAAAATTGCCATGTACTCCGCCTACTGGAACACATCCGCTTTTTCGGAGTATTTGGCGCAGGAACAGTGCGCGGAGAAAGTCGTTCGGCTTCTGTGGAAAATCGCGGAGGAGGATTTTCGCGCCTGACTGCGGGGCGAAGGAAATGCGGTGACAAGTCGGCAAAAACACAGGTTCGCTTGGACTTAATCCTCCCCTTCAACATCCGTCACAACGCCGTTTTCAATCGTGAAAACGAATTTTTCCGCACGGACAAGCCCGCCTGCATCGGTTTTTATCGCACCGACGATGATTTTTTCGGCGGTTGAATTATCATATGCGGTCGGTTCGCATAACCCCGACGGGGCAATTCTTTCGTCCGCAAAGCTCCCGAAAAAATCGCAAAGCTCCGCAAACGAGAGCGTTTCGGCAAGCTCGCGGGACAGCAGAGCATCGGCCTCATCCTCCCTGCCGAGCCGAACGGCCTGCATCAATGCAAGTGCGGTTTCCTGCGGGGAGTTCGGCATATGCGCCCGGTTTGTGAAAAAGCCCGTTTCCGGCGGCAATTCGCGCAGTGAACCGCCGAAAAACTCATACCTTGTTCGCTTTTCATGTCCCAAAACGGTTCCGAGCGGCTCAATTGCGGTGAGGTATCCGTTTTCAATGCGGCAGATTTCCCCGGCAAGAGCGGCGGCAACCTCGATTTTGTCGTTCAGAGCAACAAGTTTTTCACATCGACAGCCGCATTTAAAACCGAGCACGGGCGTTTCGGCTTCCGAATTTTCGCATCGGCGGCAGCCCGAGGCATGAATAACGAGCAGCCTTTCCCTTCCGACGTCCAAAACATGCGCTTTCCCGTCCGTGCCGCCGCAAACATACCAGCTTCGTTCCTGCCCGCTTTCTTCAACGGAGATTCTGAGGCCGCCGTCACGAAAAAGCGCAACCCTCCGCTGTCTGCCGCTCCCTGTCGGAAAATCAACGCTCCCGAGCCGTGCGGGTTCGGGTTCCGAGCGTTTTTTTTCGTTCAGCAATACGCACAGCTCAAAACAGTCCGCATCCCAGTGTATGCACTGAGCCGCGTCGTCGGCGAGCCTGCCGTCTCCGTCGATTTTTAATACCGCAATTTCCGAATCGGTTTCGGCGGGAAGCACGGCTGCGATGAAAGACGGCACCGCCCCTCCGCCCGCATCAACGGTCGGAATATCAAAAACTTCTCCGCAAACGCCGGAGCGAAAAAAGCCGCTGCCGGCGACAAGCACAATTGCTGCGGCGGAACGGAGCTTCCCCGCCGTTTTTTCGGTTCGGTCCGTGCTCTCCGCTCCGCTGCGGGTATAAGCGTTCACAACAAGTTTCATCCCGTTCCCTCAAATCCTGTTCCCTAAAATCTTGTTCTCATAAATCGGAAGTATCTCGAAAATTCCTGCATGTTTTGCGGATTCCCGATGTCGGTTCAAAAACTCCGAACATATGTTTCCGCTCGAAAATACGATTGGTTAAAGTTTTTCAACCGGAAAAACAATCGTTCGGAGCATCGCATTCACAACGGCAGATAATAAACAGTATGCCGCATTGCGCGGTTTATCGCTGCTTTTTTCGCATTTTGCAAAAAGTTTGAATGTTTTTCAGCGTATTGTTATTTCACCCGTTTTTTGTTATAATCCATAATGCAGAGGTGTGCGCCCGAGCAGCACATGCCGCTGCGGACACTGATTCTCGATTCAACAGGGTGAACACATTGGAAAAGACCGAACAAAAAAGCGGCGGACGCGGTCCGGCAGGCATTGTAAAACGTATTTTCGGCAGTTTCCGGGACGGCTCGGCAGAGGAGTTCCTTTCGGATATGCGCTGGATTTTCGGTTACACAAAAAAATACAAATGGTTTGCTGTTGTTCAGATACTGTTCGGCGTGCTCAGTGCATCACTGAGCCTTGTTTCCGCAATCATCAGCAAGTACGCAATAGACATTGTTATAAACAGAAAAATCGGCTCACTCTGGCTGCTTATCGCTGCTGTTGCGGCAAGTGCGGTTGCGGGGCTTGTGTTTTCAAGCCTTCAGTCGCGTGTTTCCGCAAAAATTGCTCTTCGGGTGAACAACGATATGCGGGCGGAACTTTTCGACAAACTTATGCGGGCGGACTGGCAGGGCGTTAAAAAATTTCAGAGCGGCGACATTCTGAACCGCTTAAACGGGGACACGCAAACGGCGGCTTCAATTGCAATAAGCTGGATTCCCTCCGTCATTGTAACGGGCTTTTCTTTCGCATCTTCGTTCGTCACGATTCTGTTTTACAACGTGCCTATGGCATTTATTGCTTTGCTCAGCGCACCGTTTCTTGTTGTCGTCAGCCGCGGGTTAATGAAAAAATCCCGCCTTTTTCACCGCCTTGTGCTTGAAAAGGAAAGCGCGCTCATGAGCTTTGAAACGGAGACTTTCTGCAATTACGACACGGTCAAGAGTCTCGGCGCGGCGGAAGCCTACGGCGAGCGATTCCGATGCAAGCAGGAGGAGTGCAAAACGGCAAGCCTTGACAACAACCTTTTCCTTATCCGCGCAAACATCCTGCTCACCGTTTCATCATATATCGTTTCGTTTGCAACCTTCGGATACTGTCTGAGCCTTATTTGGCACGGCGCAATATCATATGGAACGATGACATTCTTCCTTCAGCAGAGAGCGCGTATCACGGCGGGTTTTTCTTCATTCATAAAGCTTGTTCCGCAGCTTTTGAACAGTGCCGTTTCCGCACACCGCGTCCGCGAGCTTTCGGATCTTCCGCCGGAGCCGCAGGCCGAAACTCCCGAACAGGCTGCGGAACTTGCCTCCCGCCCGCTCAGCCTTCGCCTGACGAACATAGAGTTTCGTTACTCCGATGATGCGGCTGTCAAACCCGTGCTGACGCGCAGCTCTTTTTCGGCGGAACCGGGCGAGATAATAGCCGTTATCGGCGCAAGCGGACAGGGAAAAACAACGCTGCTTCGGCTGATTCTCGGGCTTATTCGACCTGAAGGCGGGCTTGCGGAGCTTGTGGATGACAGCGGCAGGGCTCACACCGTTTCGGCCGAACATCGCAGGCTGTTTTCCTATGTTCCGCAGGGCAACACGGTTTTTTCGGGAACGATTGCGGAAAATCTTCGCATTGTCCGCCCGGAAGCATCCGACGAGGAATTGACGGCTGCACTGGATGCCGCATGTGCGCTCCGCTTTGTAACAAGAATGGGGGGCATAGATGCCTGCATCGGGGAAAAGGGACACGGCATAAGCGAGGGACAGGCGCAGCGGCTTGCCATTGCAAGAGCAATTCTGCGCGATGCACCGATACTGCTGCTTGATGAGGCAACCAGCGGACTGGATATTGAGACGGAGCAGCTGATAATCCGCAATATAATTGCAAAAGGAAGCAGCTTCAACCGCAGCTGCGGAGCAAAAAAGACCTGCATTGTTGCAACTCACCGCCCGAGCATACTTGCCCTTTGCAACAAAATCTTCCGCGTGCAGGATGCAAAAATAACGCTTGTTTCCGCAGAGGAAGCGGAAAACTACTTCAAAGGCGCGCAGTGACGCCCGCACGGGTTTATTCGGTGTTCGTTTAAATATTATGCTTTGCACGAAAAATATTGAACAGGAAATAACAACATGAAAAAACATTTATCTTCTGCACCTTCAATCAGAGTTCGCCGCCGCAGGGGTCACGCGCCCTCCGAAAGAAAAACGGCAATTGCAGCGATTCTTGTAATTTGCGCCGTTATAATCGCCGTTTCGGCCGCGTTGTGCTGCAAGGCGGGGTTTCCCGCATGTTCGGCGCAGCGCACTCCCCCGCCGCAGAATACATTCGTGCCGACGTCAGCTTCACTCACGACATCAACTCCGGAGCCAACGTCAGCTTCACTTTCGACGGCAACTCCCGCACCGTATACTTTCGTTTCCGTAAGCGTTTCCGATGCGGCAGAGGGACAGCTTGCACTCGTAAATTTTGAGCATGGTTTCCCCGCAGCGGATTCAACCGATGTTGTTCCGGTAACCGCCGCAGGTTCGCTTTTGACCGAACGCAATGATTTAAGTCTTGCTCAACCTGCAATTTCCGCGCTCTCCGCACTTGCGGAAGCTTTTTCGGAGCAGACTGGCGGTGACAGGCTGCTGCTCACAAGCGCGTATCGAACTCTTGAATATCAACAGGGGGTTTACGATGATTATGTTGCGGCCTACGGTCAGGCAGCGGCGGATGCCTATGTTGCCGCCCCCGGAACGAGCGAACACCACACGGGGCTTGCGGCCGACCTTTCGTCAATGTCAAAGGACGGCGAACGCGTGACGCTTCCGAATCACCCGCAGTTTGAATGGCTGAAGGTGCATTGTGCGGATTACGGTTTCATCCTTCGCTATCCGCCGGAAAAGGAGAACATAACGCATGTTGCATATGAACCGTGGCATTTTCGCTATATCGGCAAGGAAAACGCGGCAGCAGTCCGCGCTCTCGGCATAACATTCGAGGAGTACATCGAATATCTCCGCGGCTTCACCCCGGAGACGAAATTGCTGCATGTTCCGAGTCTTTCCGCCGCAAAGCCCGAGGATCTCGGTTCGGCGGAGTTTTCCGCTCTCCCTGATTCCGGATACGTCATATACTTTGTTCCGACGGACGAAAACGCAGGCACGGAAAGCGTGAATATTCCCGTGCCCGCGCAGTGCAGGAGTTATTTTATTTCCGGTTCGAATGACGACGGGTTCATTGTGACGGCGGAACTGTAAGCAAATGCGGGTTCGGCAATTCACTGCATGAAAAAACTGATTTAAAGAGAAATCGGTTTAAGGAAAGAATTTGAAGACTGCGCCGCCGGTCGTGCGGAATCCGAAAATGCCCTCGGCAAAATCCGTGCCGAGGGCATTAATGTTGTGTTTGAAAGGTTTTGTTTAACGGAAGAAAGTGCTTTATTCTTCTCCCTGTTTGTAAATCGGCATATCAAGCAGCATATCGAACACGGGTTTCAGCTTTTCCGAATTCCCGCTTGTGTGGAATGCGACTTTGCCGCAGCCTGTGAAATTGCCGAGATTGCTTTGCTCAAGCACCCTTCCGAGCTGCCGAACGGTTGCCGAATTGCCGTCAAACAGGCGGCATTCCCCGCAGAAGTGTTTTTTGAAATATCTTTCAACGGCGCGGGCAATAAAAATGTAGTGAGTACAGCCGAGAACAATGCCGTCCGCTTTCATGCCGTGATACGGAGCGAGATATGCGTCAAAAATGTCGTCAAATGCATCATCGGCAACGGTTCCGCTTTCAATTCGCGCAACAATGCCGCTTATGCCGAAATTCAGCACGCGCTGCGGGTCGGGCATTCGCTCCTGAAGGGCCCGATACCTTGCAAGCCGCGTTGTTGCGGCGGTGGCAAGCATGAAGATTTTGCCGTCCCCGGGAATTTCGCAGGCGGGCTTTATTGCGGGTTCAACGCTTATGACGGGAACGTCAAGTTTTTTTCTGAGAATGTTTATGGAGGCACTCGTTGCCGTGTTGCAGGCGATAACAAGCGCTTTAACGCCCAATTGCAGCAGAAAATCAGCGGAATTCTCGGTCAGGGCAAGAATCTCTTCCTCTGTTCTGTCGCCGTAGGGAGCGTTAAGGTTGTCCCCGTAGTATATAAAATTTTCCGTCGGTAAAAGCATCCTTGCGTCACGCAGCAGACTCACGCCGCCCATGCCCGAATCAAAAATGCCGATTGGTCTTGCATCCATGCAATTATACGCTTTCGTTGTTTATAATGTTGTTTTTATAAGTTCAGCGAAACCTCGCTGTTCCTCATCCACAAGGGAAAGGAAAATTGCAGCGGCAAGCATGTCCGCCGCGCCGCCGCAGCTTATGCCGCGCCGAATAAGCTCATCGTCAAAATCAAGAAGCTCCGCCTCCGTCAGCATTGTTCGCTTTGAAAGCAGGAACGCGGCACGCTGTTTAACAAACCGTGCGCCCGCATCGCCGCCGCGCTTGAGCGCATTGTTATCCTCCAGCTCGGCCATGATGCCCAGAAGAGCAAATGCCCACGAATCGACAGAACCCTGTCCGTTTGATTCGATATTATACTCTTCATGCAGGGATTTTGCAACAATTGCAAGCGGAAACCCCGCTTTTGCCTGCTCGATCGCGCCGCCGACGCCGTATTTGCGCCGCACAATTGCGCCGTTGGAACCCGAATTGCGTTCGTAATCAAATGCTTCGGCAAGTTTTCCCGCAAGCTTTGCAATGCGCTCGCCGGCATTTTCCCGCAAAGGCAAATGCCCTTCCGCACCCGCTGCCGAAAGCGCAGCCGCGCACACCGCAAGCCCGAGAGAGAATATTGCACCGCGATGTGTATTTACCCCGCCGGTTGCCGCGAGCATTGCTTTTTCGGCAAGAATGCCTGTTTGCTTCAGGCTGGATACCGCGCCTTTCGGAAGAATGCTTCCGCCGAACGCTGCACCGCCGGAAAAATCACCGGAGAACCCGGAAGCCGCAGTGCAAACGGCGTCAAGCGCAATTTTTGCCATCTGCGCAAAAAAAGGTTGGACAGCTTCCGTGCTGAGCTCAAACAGTGCGGCATCCATATCGTCGTTTGCGCCGCTGTTGTTTTCGTCAACAAGTCCGGGTTTCGGCGTTGTGTGAACCTCGCGGATAAGTGCCTGCGCCGCAAGTTCGGAATAATGCTGCGCTGCCGCCTTTTTCAGAAGCTCCGCTGTCGCCTTTCGGAGCTCCTCCGCCGAATGTGTTCTGCTGCGCGCACATGCCGCAGCGGGCTGTCCGCAGATTAAGCATTTTCGCGGCACATTGCGGGAGAGCTTCAGCCCGTCCGTGCCGATGACATCGATATCAAACAGCCGCCCTTCGGGAAATTCCTTTTCAATGCTTTCCGCTTGTTTTTTCAGGCTTTCTGCCGCCGCGTCAACCGCAAGCATCGCTTCAATTCCGGTTTTTTCGTTCGTGAAGGCGAACCCGCGTATTTTGCCCTTAAAACCGTTTGCGGCGGCGTTCAGCGCGCGGAAGAACGCCCAATCGATGAGCGCACCGCGCTTGACGGGGCCGGCAATATTCATGTTTATGCAAACAAGGGGCAGCCCGCAGCGGGCAAGCATATCTTGCTGCTCCGCCGCACGCTTTTCGCGCCGTTCCGCCATTTCAAAAACGCCGACATTGTTCATTTGATTCTCTCTGCTCATTGCTGCTCACGGATTGCTTTGGCCTGCATCGAAGTTACCGACAACGGTGCTTGAACCGTCTTTAAAGGTGATAAGCGTGAACCTTTCGCCCGCAGAAACGGCTGCAACATTGTGAAAACCAGAGACATTGCATTCGCCGAAAGTGTTGCTGCCGCAGGCAACAAGTGTTCCGTCGCTCTTAAGCCCGACGGTGTGATATGCACCGGCTGCAATCATTGTCAAATCTTCCCATTCGGAAACATTGCACTGCCCGGAGTTGTTCGCACCGCACGCAAGCGCGGTTCCGTCGCTTTTAAGCCCCACGGCGTGCATATAACCCGCGCTGACGGCGGCGACGCCGCGCCATTCGGAAACATTGCATTGCCCGCTGCTGTTATCCCCGATCGCAATGACGCGTCCGGAGCTCAGAACGCCGTAGCTCGTGTTGTTTCCGGCTGCAATGTAAACCACACCCGCCCAAGTTTCCGTTATGCGCTGCCCGTAATAGTTCCAGCCGCAGCCGACAACCGTTCCGTCGCTTCGCAGCCCGAGCGAGTGGTTCAGTCCGCAGGCGACCTGAACTATATTTGTCCACGAACCAACGCCGGTGCGGTCATAGGAAGATTTCCCGGCAGCCGCAACGGTGCCGTTCGCCCGCAGCCCGAGAATGAAGTTTTCCCTTCCGACAGCGATCGAACGTATCCCGCTCCACGAGACTGTTTCGCCTTTCCAGCCGGAACCCGTGAGCGAAACGGTTCCGTCAAGATTCCGCAGCGCATAAAAATCCTTGCCGCCCGCCGCAGGGGTGCTTTGCAGCATCTTCAGGATTTCCGCAATCATATCCGCTGATTGTTCATAGCCTTCGGACACGGAATTGAGCAGGGTCAAAGCTTCGAGATAATTGTTCTTTTGATACGCTTCAACCGCCTTTTCATATCGCGCCGCATCACGCTCGGCAATAACTTCATCCGGCGAAAAACCGTCGCTCATTGAATAGCATTCGGTTGCAATCTCGTATTTGCCCGCTTCCATTGCCCGCTGCCCCGCGCTTTCCCACGCGGAATTTATCTTTTGCAGCAAGTCGGCAAGCGCATCGTCCGAACAATTGTTTTTTGCGCCGTTGAAACACTTGTATGCCGATTCAATTTCGAAATTTTGAAGGAGGTTTTCACCCTGAGTTATATAAATTCGGCATATGTTTGACTTTGATTCATCGGAACAGAGCGAAAAGCAGCGCATTGCCTGCGGCATTTCGCCCGCGCTCAGAAAACTTTCCGCCGCTGCAATGCGAACTTCATCGGTTCGCGCCGCAAAACCTGCTTTGTCCGTTATGCTGTCAAAGCAGATTTCCGCACGGTTGTAGTCGCCCGCCGCATACGCATTTTTCCCCAGTTCAAAAAAACACTCGTCCTGCCTGAGCTGCTCCGCTTCGGGCATTCCCGCGCTTTTGAAACAGGCATATGCCGTTTCGGCATCTCCGCGTGCAAGCGCAGCTTCACCGGCAGAACACCACGCATCAGCCGCTTTCTGCGCCGAATCACGCTTCTCGCCCAATGCGGAAAACTGCATCGCCGCACGCAAATAATCCCCGCTTTCATAAAGGGACTGTGCCTCGTTGTATTTCACAACGGGTTCAACAAACCGCGGATAAGCAAACAACACAAATGCACCCGCCGCTGCGATGAGCAAAACGGCAATGCACAGTATGTTTCGGATTTTTTTCAGGTTCATATAAAAATACCGCCCTTTTCATTGGTTTGGAACGGGAAGACGAAAATCGGAAACCGCGGGTTCGGTATCGGCGGCCGAAACATTCATTCGGGCAGAATTTCTGACTTATGACTTCCGATGACTTCTGATTTCCGGCTCCTAATTCTCGGCTCTTATGTATTCCATGGTTGTTTCCGGCACGATTTTTGACACAAGCTCCAAATTGCCCTCGGCCATTGCCTTTCGAACAAGGCTTGCGCTGATTCCGCCGATTCGGGGTATTTCAATGACTTCGACTCCGTATTTCGGCAAAATCTGTTTCATGCGTTCGTTATATGCGCGTGTCACGGCGCAAAACGGCTCCGTGCCGACAAAACGCTTTGTTATGCCGAGAGCGGGAGCAATTGCGGAGCCGAAAAGCGTCAGATCAAGATCGGCATTGATGCGCCCGGCATCGGCTTTGTCTTTTATAAAGTACGTCGGGAAGGTTGAGTGCGAAATGATATAGTCCCCGCTCCGGTGCAGGAGAAGATTCTTTATGTGTTTAGTGCCTTTTTTGACAAGTTCGAACCTTGCTTCGGCGGAGAATTCCGCATTTTCAGCGCTGTTTTCGCTGAGGATGAAAACGTGAAGGGAATCAACCTGCGCCGCCGCCGTTTCCATCAGATATTTGTGCCCGAGGGTGAAGGGGTTGCAGTTGGCAACGATCGCACCCTGAACCCCCCGCCCTTTTTCAAGTGAGTCAAGGTAGTTCTTCAACCCGCTTCGGCTGTTTTCCATATAAACCGCGCCATCGGTCGCTGCAAGGCGGAAAAAGCCAAGGCTGCGGAACAGGTATTCGTTCTGCGGCTTTGTGAAAAGGAAGAGCTTTCGCCGTCCGCATGTGTATGCATGGCGCACAAGTTCGGAAACTATGCTTGCCGCGCCCCCCTCGCCCTGCATGGCTTCGGATACGGCAATGTATTTCAGCACGTTGCCGCAGAGTGAGCCGGTGCCGACTACGGCATCGGTCTCATCGTCAAGCAGCAGCACGGTGTATTCGGCTCCGCCTTCATAGGTAAGCCCTGCGGCAGAAAGAAATTCACAAAGGCTTTCAAGCCTTGTTCCGCTTATGTTCGGTATTGTCATCATCGAAAAACTCACGGTAATGCTCCTTCCCGCCGCTCGGATAATGTTTTGAAAACCAAATGCGCAATGCGCTTATTCCGTAAATTTATAATCGATGCTGTTTGCCGCACGGTAAGCCGCTGCCTGCGTGCGCGCTTCAACGGTGCAATCCAATGCGCCCTTGTCAACTGCGCTTACGTATGCGCTTTCAACGCCCATTGCGGCAAGAGTTTCACGGATGACCTGCTCTATCCTGTCGCCGTATTGCTGTTTAACATCGCTCTCGAGAGACAGTTCGATTCCGCTCGTTTCCTTCGGCTCGATTCGAACGATAATATCGCTTGATTCCATCGTTCCCGCAACACCTGTTGTGATAATTTTCATAATTATTGCCGTGGCTTTTGCAAAGGCAAAAGCTTCCTTTCGTTTTCTTTTCGGTTGATTGTCTTTATTCGGAATGCCCGAATTTCGGTCATGACTTCATCGAGTTGAATTTGCCCGCAAGGCTGCTCAGTTTTGCTGCAAGGCTGTCATCCTCGGCCGCTGCCGCGGGCTGCCCGTCGGCCGTGCCTGCGCCGCTTTGGAATCCGCCGGATTCCTTGGAGAACTTGTGCCCGTGGCGGTAAAGCCGCCTGTTGTCAAGCGCCCACTGCCTGTCCGTGAATTCTCCGGTGTTCACCGCCGAAAGGGCGTCAAACATTTCGAACAGCCGCGCGTCAAGCGTGTCGATTGCGGAAACGATCTCAGCCTCGGGGAACATCGGCATCTGCGGGGAACCGTATTCGGGAACTCCGTGGTGCGAAAGCATGATATGTTCGAGCAGCATTGCGGTTTCCCGCGGGATATTGAGCTTTTTTGCCGCATTGTTTATCATTGCCATGCCCATTGAAATATGTCCGAGAAGTTGCCCCTCCGTTGTGTACGCCGTTGCAAGCCCGACGGTGCCGACTTCAAGCTCCTGCGTTTTTGCAATGTCATGCAAAATGACGCCTGCGTAAACAAGGTCGCTGCAAAGCTCCGGATAAATTGCGCCGTAAACCGAAACGACCTGCTTTGCCGTGTCGAGCATGGTTGAAGTGTGGTACATAAGCCCGCCCCTGTGTGCATGGTGCAGCTTCAGCGCGGCGGGATAGTACAGCATACGTTCGCGGTTCTCCGTAAGAAGATACTGCGTGAGCTTTGCAATGTCGGCATCGGCAAAACCACCCGCAAATTCGAACAGGTTGTCAAATATTTTTTCGCCGTCTATCGGTGCGGAAGCAACGATTGAGGACATATCAACATGATCGGCTTCCGTTATGTGGCGGATTCGGTCGATTTTGAGCTGTTCCGTGTCTTTATACAGGTTTATTGTTCCGCGAACCTTGATGACCTCTCCGGCGGAATACATTCCGTGGACGGCGCTTTGATAGTCCCAAAGCTTTGCGTTGATTTCCCCGTCCGCATCCGCAAGCATAATATCAAGATATTCCGCACCTTTCACGTTCACCTTAAGCTGAAGGCTTTTAATGAAGCAAAAACCCTCCACTTGGTTTGATGCATGATTGATGACGTTGGACAGCATTCTCATCTTTCCCATTTCAGTGCCTCTTTCGTAGATTATCAGTCGTTGGTTATATTTGGTAAAATTTCGGTAAGTCCGTTCGATTCCGTTTTGCCGCGCAGTGCGGAAAGCTCATTTGGCTCTGTAGGATTTGCATGCGGTTATCCGCATGCTGTTTTCGCTGTCCGCACTTGCAGCCGTAAGCTCGATTTTTCCGGCGTAAGCACCGTTTTCGGTGAGCTGAACCGTAACGACCCGATTGCCGGCATCGTCCGATTCAACGCCGACGATTTCAGCCGCAATGTCAAGGTCTTTGCCGACCATGAAATAATATTTACCGTCACGGTAGTAGAAATTGAGCTTTGTTGACGGGCGGGAAGAACGCGTTCCGAGCTTGACTCCGAAAAGCATTTTTACGATATCGTCAACTTTTTGACCGTCAACGGAGCGATAGCCGCTGTTGTCGGCAGCGGTTGTTTCAAGACTGTTGCCGTAGGCATAAATATAGAAGGCAAATTCCTCAAGCTGACGGAAGGATATTGCGTTATCCTTTGAGTTGTAGTCAAAGTCCAACAAATAGAATGCCCTTGCCGCATCACACAGCACGGTGCGCTGTTCGGCCGTGAATCCGTTTTCATCCGCTTTGTTGTTGTCGTTGTTTTTACAGCCGGCAAAAGCAAAGGCTGCAAAAAGAACTGCAAAGAGAATCACCTGGATCTTGATAATTGTTTTCCTGCCGTTGTTCATAGTATTCCGTTTTTCCTTTTTATGTCATATTGCGGAATCGGCGGCAGCCTTTGCAAACGTCCGTGAATTGCTTCGGCAGCTGTCGATGATTTCCCTGCACCTATTTTATCATGTTTGCCGTGCTTTCGCAACTTTTGAAATGTTTGTGCGCTTTCGGTACGTGTTTTGGAGCCGTCGGGACGCGGTTTGCGCCGCGATTTGCAAAACACGGCAGCAAAAAGGCAAACAGAGGAAGATGAAAATGGCAGTTCAACATGAAGATAACATTTTGCCGGACTTGAAACCGTTCCTTGATGAGAATCTTCGGCTGACGGCGATTCCCGCAAAAAACAAAAAAAGCTTTCGGCTCTTTATTACCTTGCGGGAAAAATTGAACCGAACCGTGATTATACGGAATCCGGAATCAATGGCATTCTTGATGATTTGATTCCGCTGCCGAACCGAACAGGGAATTATTTCACACGGAGTTTTTTTGAAAGCATACGGATGAACTCATCAACCGCCGCTTTGTTTGCCCTGTAATAAACCCGGTTGCCCTCAAAGGACGAAATAACCAATCCGCATTTTTGCAGCTTGCTCATGTGATGTGAAATCGTGTTCGGTGAAAGCTTCAGTTTTTCCGCAAGCTCAAGCCCGTAAGCCTGTTCGCCGCAAAGCAGCTGCATGATTTTCATTCGGTTTTTGTCCGCAAGGATTCGAAACGCTTCGTCGTAATCCATTTTTTCGATGCCGCGCAGCGGAAGCCTGCCGATGGCGCGAACACCGAGTCCGACATAATAAACGGTGCGGGTGCCGTCGGATTCGCCCGTGTGAACGGTGAAACTGTTGCTCCCGATAACGGTCGGATAAACCCTTCCGTCTTTTGAGGCGGTGTCAACGCCGTTTTCATCCTCAATAACTTCAATTATGTCTGAAATATCGGAGTAATCATGTTCAAAATCCTTCAGCGCATATGCATAAAGCTGCGGGTTTGCTTCAATAAGCCCGACTGCGGAACGCAGAGAGTTGCAAATCAAGCGCACATATTGCTCATAGTGTTGAAGAACGAAAAGAATCTTCCACCGAGAATCGTTTGTGAGCGGCAGACCCTCCAGCACGGAAAGCAGGCCGTTGTAGGAATGGGCTTCCGCAGCGGCATGGATATTGGCCGAAGTCAGGTTAATTGTTATGTTGCTGATTGCCTGCGGCTGTGTCTGCGAGAGCAGCAATTGCTCAGCCTCGTCAATATTTCGTATTTCGCTTCTCAATGCCCTGTCGGTCAGAAGAGCGGCGATGCATGTGTTAAGGCTGTCCGCGCCTTCGATGCACGGAATATCGCCGAAAAGCTCTTCTGCGCATGACGGCATAACAATGTTTTCGTCGAGAAATCTTTCCAACACCATTGCGGGGTGCATTATCGCCTCTGCCTGTTCCGCCGTCACTTCGCGGTTTCGAATGATATTATCGATTTTCTGCCGGATGCAGGTGTTGTTCGCTTTCAAGTAAAAATACTTTATTGCTTCGAGTATTGGATTTATAACAGCAAATGCTTTCATTAATAATTATTCTCCGAAAAAATTTTGATCCGCGCCGCATACGCTCCGCGGGGACCGCTCACTGTCCGTCCTTTGTTTTCAACTTTTCTGCAAGACGGCGGATGAATTCATCCACAACTTCTTCGTTTGTTTTGTAATAGACCTTGCAGCCCTCAAGTGTTGAGGTCGTGAGCCCGCTTTTTTGCAGTTTGTTCATGTGGTGCGATACGGTGTTGGGTGAAAGTCCGAGCATGTCGGCAAGCTCCTGCCCGTAGGATTTTCCCGCACTCAGCTGCTGCATTATTTTCATGCGGTTTTTGTCGGCAAGCGTGCGCAGAATCTCGTCGCAGTCGATGGAAAGCCTTTCGCGATAGGGAACGTGCATCATCGGACGGACGCCGACGCCGACGTAATATGCCATAAATTCCGGATCGGCGGGGTCGGCAACGGTGAAGAAGTTCCCGTTGCCGATTATCAGCGGATAAACAACGCCTCGGCCTGTTATGAAGTCAATATGAAACCTGCCGCAAATATATTTTAGAATATCGGTAATATCCGCATAATCGCGGCTGAAATTCCGAAGAACATCCGAATAAACCGCGGAACTGTCCGCAATCAGCTTTACGGCGGGGCGGACGGTTTCGCAAATATCGCAGACATATTCGTTGTAATGTTTATAAATCTTTATTATTCGCCAACGGGATTCCTCCGTCAGCGGAAGCTGTTCGAGAAGTTCAAGCAGCCCGTCGAGAGTCGGTTCGAAATCATTCAGCGAAACATTGAATGTGGTAAGCTCTTTCATGATGCCGGAGAGCCTTTGCTCATCCGTTTGGGCAAGCATGGCGGATTTTACTTCATCCAAACTTGTGAAACTTCGGCGGAACGAGTTCAAAAAGACGAGTATTGCAGGGCAGGTGCTCGTGGCGTCGCTCCCGTCCGTGAATTTAAAATAGCCGAAAAACTCCGAAATTCGTTCGGGCAGAACAATGCCCTCATCAAGAAGTTTTTCAAGCTCAAATGCGGGCCCGAAAAAATCGGTTACCTCGCCCGCAGTGGTGATGCGCTTTTTCAGCACACGGTCAAGCACCTGAGCCTGGGTTTCACCGTTTGCTTTCATTTTAAAATAATAGATTGCCTCAAGCAGCGGATTCACGACGGCATAAGCGTTCATAACAAAAACCTCCCGACTTGTCGATCTTATCTGTCAAAGGATCACTGAGCAGCCGTGTTTTCGGCAGACACGTTTCGGAAAACGGCAGATTTTTCCGTGGGTTTGCCGGATCGTTCGTCGGACAGCAACTTTGAATCATTATTGAATATTATCGAAAAAACCGAACAACCTGCTGCCGCTCGGCAAAAAACATTGACCGTCTGCCTGTTTTGCGAAAAAACGAAACCAACGGACGATTATTAGTATGCAATTTTTTTTGCCGGTTGTCAATAGCAAAAGGCAATGTTTAACATATTTATGGAATAAAGCATGCGATGACTATTGACTACAGGCGATTTTCGTGCTATGATACTGAATATACAGAGGCGGAAGGTTGTTTCCGTACATTTTCACCGAACAAAGCTTACGCCCTGCAACAACAAACATGGAGGAAGAGTATGAAAACAATGAAGAAGCTGCTTGCAGCAATGCTCGCAATTGCAATGCTCCTTACCTGTGCGGCATTTAATCCCTTGACCGCAACGGCTGAAGGTGCAGCAACCGACAGCAGCGAAACGACCCGCTATTGCGGAAATGATGACTATCCCGCAAAGTCTCTCGGCGGAAACTATTCGGGAATGCCGCTGAATATCGGCAAAAAGTCCGATGATTCAACAAAGGCTGCATCGCGCGGCGGTCAGACGATTCTGGCATATGCCCGCAACAAGTACACGTCGGACGGCAGCTACCTGCCCTATGCGGCATGGGTAACTTTCAACACCGAGGATCCCGCAGGCAGCTTCACCGAGCTTTCCCGCGGCGGCGTTGAGTTCTATGAAGCTGCATACGACGGCGAACTTATTTACGGCTTGGATACCGACAACAATTTCTATTCCGTAAACCCCGAAACCTTTGAATCCACACTTATCGGCAGCATTTCCGACAGCGCGAATTCAATGACCTATGACTGGGAACACGACACTTTCTACATTGTCAACAGCAACCTTCAGATCCGCGAGCTCCGCAAGGACGGTTCCCTCGGCTCCGCAATCACGCCCGCAAACGTTGTTTGCATTGCCCCCGTTACCTATGTCGGCAACGGCGAATTCCTGAGCCTTGACTTCAACACCCGCAACTACGTTCGCATTGCGGCGGACGGCAGCACCACTCAGCTTGCCCATTCCGACGGGCTTCAGGGCTGGTCCTCCTCCATGGTTTACAACCGCGAGGACGGCAAGTGCTACATCTGCTACACCAACATGCAGAACGGCGACGATACTTCCAGTGTCGGCTTCTGGGGCAAGCTTTTTGCAATCGACCCTGTGACCGGTGAAGGCGAATACCGCGGCTTTATCGGCGAGGATTACGGTACCTACGTAAACGGCATGTGTTTTATCGATATGGGCGGCGGCGAAGAACCGCAGGCAACCCTTGACGAAGCGATGAACCTTGTTGAAAACAGGCATCATTTTGTGACCGAAGGCGAATATCCCTGGGTTCCCGTTGTGTTCAACGATGAACTCTGCGGCGCAAGCGGCAACCAGGATCATGTCGGCACGACAAGCACCGTTTCCACCACCGTTCAGCTCAATGCGGGCGATGTAATGCGCTTTGACTGGGCTGTCAGCTGCCGTGAAGATTTCGAACGCTTAACCTTCTCCGTGAACGGCACCGAAGTTGCTGCAATCTCCGGACAAAACACCGATTTTGTGCCCTATAACTATGTTGCCGAAGCAGCAGGTGAATACACCTTCAGCTGGACTTATCACAAGGAGACCATGTGGACCGAAGGTCAGGATCGCGGCTATGTTAAAAATGTTTACGCCGGCGCACCCCTTCCGGATGAAAGCGTTGAGTTCGCACCCGATGCCGTGACCGTCCGCAAGGGTCTCACCGCTCAGCTCAACTGGACTGTCGCTCCCTACTATGCTTTCGATCAGTCCGTGACACTTACAAGCTCCGATGCAAGCATTGCTTCCGTTGATGCAAACGGCGTTGTACGCGGCGTTAACGAGGGCACCGCAGTCATCACCGCAACAACGGCACAGGGTCATACCGATACCTGCACCGTAACGGTTATTGCGCCCGTTCCGCATACGAAGATTTATGCTTACCAGACTCAAACAACGAACCTGATCTCCTTCTTTACGGATGATTCCGCCCACGTTCAGCAGCTTGGTGCATTCCCCGCTGACACTTACGCAATGACTTATGCGCACGGCGTTGTATACGGCATCGACAGTGAGAACAATTTCTTCACAAGCACGCCCGGTTCAACTCAGCGCACAATCATCGGACAGACCGGCACCGCAATGATCACCGCAATGGCATATAACTATGCGAACGGCAAAATCTATGCAGTCGGTTACACTCAGCAGAGCCGTTGGGATCTTTACGAAATCAACATGCAGACCGGTGCCGCAACCGTTATCGGACAACCCGACACCGTGGATCGCGATCCCCTGTGGACATTCGCAATCACCACCGAGGGCAGGGCATACGGCATCACCGCAACCTCCGGCCTTCTGTACGAGGTAAACCTTGAAACCGCACAGGTTACCGAAATCGGCTTCACCGGCTGCCCCGGCGTCGGATTCTGCCAGTCCCTTGTTTATGACCATGACAACGGCATAATGTTCTGGGCGGCTTATTGGAAAGACGATGCAAACGGCCTGCGCGAAGTTAACCTTGAAACAGGCGAAAGCGTTTCGATCGGCGATATTCAGGATGCGGCACAGGTTTGCGGCGGCTACACCGTTCCCTCCTGGGACGATCCCACTCAGCCCTCAAACGTCACCGTCACCTTCAACTATATGGTAAACGGTGAATGGACGAGCACCGAAGTGACCGTTCCCGCAGGAACAACTCCCACTGCACCCGTTCCCGAGAACCAGCCCCATCAGCCCACGATGCTGATGTTCATCGGTTGGGATGTTGATTTTGCAAACGTTCAGCATGATATTATCGTCACCGCGCAGTATGCTGCTCTCGGCGATGTTGATATGAACGGCGAGATCCAAACCGCCGATGCACTCCTCATTGCACGCAATGCAATCGGTGTTGCGGAGCTGACCCCGGCGCAGATGATTCTTGCCGATGTTTACGGCTCGGACGGCGTCATCACCCTTAACGATGCTCTCGTTACAATGAGAATCTCTCTCGGAATGTAAACACGGTTCGGGAAAGCACCGAATTTCTTCCTTTTAAAACAGGATGAATCGATGCATTAACAGAGCGGAAAATCCGACAGGATCTTCTTTATAAACCTCCTGTCCGATGGGGAGGGGCGGTTCGCCCGCCCTTTCCCCGGGCGATCCTTTTAGAATTAGGAATTAGGAATTAGGAATTAGGCACGTTCTTTCTTTGAGTGATGTGCGGTTTGTGCAAGTTAAATGCGGCCGCGCTTGACACAACTGTCGCTTGCGGTTATAATGGGATCGACCAACATAATCTTGGTCTATTGCCCCCCATCGCGGGGATTGATACTTCAAACTTTGTCATATTTTTGTCACCTTTGCCTATTGCCCCCCATCGCGGGGATTGATACATGCTTTAATCCTTGGGTAGTCGCAGCACCTGCTATTGCCCCCCCATTGCGGGGATTGATACTTGCCTAAACACTGCTTCGGTTGCGGTCCCGTCCTATTGCCCCCCATTGCGGGGATTGATACAGCCGCAACGTTTTCAGCAGCTTGTCACGGTTCTATTGCCCCCCATCGCGGGGATTGATATATTGTGAAATAATATTTTGCTGTTTGCGTTTTCTATTGCCCCCATCGTGGGGATTGATACCATGCCGCGAGCGGTCAGCTGCTCAACAGCGGCGCCCCTTCCACACTCCTCCATCCACCCTCCACACCCCCTCTTTGCGTTCCCCTTCCAACTTTCCATTCAGGTGAGGCGGCTTCTGCGATTCGAAAACGATTACAAAAAATATATTTGATTTAACTGTTGCACACCCTCCCGAAAAGATGATACAATATACATGAATAAAGAAATTTTATTGCATTACGCATAAGATTCGGTTCAGTCGGTATGTTTTAAAATCGGAAGGGAGAAAACCATGAAAAAAACTCTTAAGCATCTGTTCTCTGCGGCGATATGTGCAATTATGCTTTTCGCCTGCGTTTTCCCGAACTTTGCGGCGGCGGATACGGAGCTGAGCTCCGTTGATGCGGAAAAGCTGGAGGCTTTTTTTGCCCAGTCGGCAGGTGACGGAAGGCATAACTTCGATCATCCGGATTATGCGGGCGGGGTGTACGGAAGCTACACTGTCAGCAACTTTTCGGAAAGTCCCTGTGTCGGCATTGAGGACGGTGTCATCCGTTGGTTTGACTTTAACCCCGATGCAATGGGAAGCATTTTGCGCACTTCCCCGGTTTTGGATTTTCGCCCCCGCTTCTGCGGCGTTTTCGATTTGTCCGGAACATCGGTAACGAATGTTTACTCCCCGGTGCCGGGTCAAACGCATATTACGGCGGTGAACCTTGACGGCTGCGCAAACCTTGAGTGTCTTGAATTCGGCGATCAGAATGAATGCTTTGACATTTCCGCGCTGAACTGCCCGAACCTGAACATCATCGACCTTCGCACATATCACAGCGGGAATGTTGCCGTTCAGCCCAAGAGCTTTTCCGCTCCGGTCATGCTGAACACGCTCGGAAACGGCGGCGCGGGACTTTACGGCAGGGACGGAAGCTATGCACTGATCGCGCAGGGCGTTCGATACGACGAAAACGGGAACCTGATCGAAAACGACGGCTTCCTCGGCTGGTATGCGAACGGTCAGCTTCTTTCAACCGAAAGGGAAATGCAGCTTTCGGACGGGATCCGCGCAGCCGCCTGCTTTGCGGGTGACGTTAATGAGGACGGAGCGATAAATATGGCGGACGCACTGCTCATCATGCGCTGCGCAATGGAACTCGGCGGAGAGCTTCCCCTCAGGCTTGCGGATGCGGACAGAAACGGAAGCATAGGCATTCCCGATGCACTGCTTGCGGCAAGGGTTGCAATGGGAAACTGAATTAAAATTTAAAAAAACTGTTCGCGGACATTGCTCGTTTCGGGAAAACGGCTGTTTCGGATTACTGGAAACACACCGGGGACGGAGAAATCACCGTGACATACTGATTTTACGGACATGAACCTTATTGATTTTATTATAATATTAATATTATCTGCGGCAATATGGTTGACGGCGTTTGCCGTTAAGAAGGGAAGTATTTGGAAATATGTTTTCGGAGCGGCGTTTACCGTATACCTGATGTGCGCTGCATCGATAACCGTTTTTCCGATACGGTTCAGCCCGACAATCAGAGCAATATTTGCGGAAGAAGGGTGGAAGATTACCGACTGCATAGTGCTTGTTCCGTTCAAAGACGGGATAACGGCGGATGATATTCTTAATGTTGCAATGACAGTTCCGTTCGGAGTTTTAATCACGTTGATAAGAAAGAAAACAACGTGGAAAAACGCGTTGGCTGCGGGTGCGGCTTTCGGAACGGCGACAGAATTGCTGCAATTGGCAATTGCGGCGATACAGGGGTTTTCGTTCAGGTATATCGATACGGCGGATATAATCTGCAACCTTGCGGGCACAATGCTCGGGTGGATGCTCACTGCCCTGCTTATCCGCTTTTTGCAAAAAAGCAAGCCGGCGAACGTCGGGGAAAAATCCCTGTATGCATACATTTCGGAAAAATGTGTGAAGCAGTGATTCCGTAAATGCGGAGCGGCTCAATGCGGGCGGTTCGGAACACGAACCATCGGCATTGAGCCGTTTTTTATGCCGTTTTCGCATCGGAACGAACAAACGCAGTGTTTTCAAAACTTAATACACAAACCGAATGCATAACGTCAACATATTCTTAATTAAATATGAATATATTTGAAAAAACGCGCATTTCGGGGTTGACATCTTGACAACAACCTGTTAAACTGTGATACTGCATTATTATGGGTAAAATACGAATTTTTCGCCGCCGTCATGTGCGAAAGCATCGTTTAACGCTGTGGATCCCGCATTTTTTGCGCGGAACGGCAGCCCAAGGAACGCGCAGACAGCGAATACCGCAGGCGGGGCTTCGGCCGCACTCAATGCGGCATTCCGAAAATGCGAACAATGCGTAAGACACGACACAATCAAGTTTTCTGCGGAGAGCCGCAGAGGTTAGGGGTGAAACAATGTTGCATAAAGTAAACGTGGGCAAGAAAACACGCATGAGCTTCTCCCGCATCAACGAAATTCTCGATATGCCCGACCTTATTGAGGTTCAAAAGGATTCATATCGTCAATTCATCGAAAAGGGTCTGGGCGAAGTTCTTGACGACATCTCTCCCATTAAGGACTTTTCGGAGCGGTTGGTGCTTGAATTTGTCGGCTACAAAATCGACGAATCAAAACCCAAGCGCAGCGTTGCGGAATGCAAGGAACGCGATGTTAACTATTGCGCGCCGCTGTATGTTATCGCGCGGCTTATCAATACCGAAACCGGTTCCGTGAAGCAGCAGGAAGTCTTCATGGGCGATTTCCCGCTCATGACGGAACAGGGCACGTTCGTCATCAACGGAGCGGAACGCGTCATTGTCAGCCAGCTCGTTCGCTCGCCCGGCGCATATTATACCGAAACCGTTGACAAAGTCGGCAGAAGGCTTTTCAATTCTCAGGTCATCCCCAACAGAGGCGCATGGCTTGAATACGAAACCGACAGCAACGAAATTCTTTACACAAAAATCGACCGTCAGCGCAAGCTCCACGTCACCACCCTCCTGCGCGCTCTCGGTTACAGCTCCGATGCGCAGATCCTTGAGCTGCTCGGCGAGGAAGAACGCCTTAAAAACACCCTTGAAAAGGACCCCACTCACGACACGGTTGAGGGTCTTATCGAAATATACAAACGCCAGCGTCCGGGCGAACCGCCCACCGAAGAGAGTGCGCGCAACCTTATGACCGCGCTGTTCTTTGACAAGCGCTACGATCTTGCCCGCGTCGGCAGATACAAATTCAACTATAAACTCGGCATTGGTGCGCGCCTTGAAGGCAAAACCGCCGCCGAAACCGTTGTTGACCCCCGCACGGGAGAGATCCTTGCGGAAGAAGGTCAGCTTATCGACCGTGAGCTTGCGTTCCGAATCGAGAACGCGGGTGTTCTCGGCGTGTATGTCGCCGTGAACGAAAAACGCATCCGCGTTGTCGGCAACCAATTTGTCGATGCGGCATGCTATCTTGACTTTGATCCTCTTGAAGTCGGCATCAACGAACATGTTTACTACCCCGTGCTGATGGATATGCTGGCTCAAAAAGAGGCTCTTTCCGACGACGAATTCAAAAAGCTTCTGCACGACAATGTGCTTGAACTCAGCCCGAGGCATATTCTGCCCGCGGATATGATCGCCTCCGTGAGTTACCTTATGGGTCTGCCCTACGGCATCGGCTTCTGCGACGATATCGACCATCTCGGCAACCGCCGCATTCGTTCCGTCGGCGAGCTGCTCCAGAACCAGATCCGCGTCGGCTTCACAAGGCTTGAGCGCGTTGTTCGCGAGCGCATGTCCATTCAGGACGTTGAAAGCACAATGCCGATAAACCTTATCAATATTCGCCCGGTAACGGCGGCCGTCAAAGAGTTTTTCGGTTCGTCCCAGCTGTCCCAGTTCATGGATCAGACGAACCCGCTTGCGGAGCTGACCCATAAGCGCAGGCTTTCCGCTCTCGGCCCCGGCGGTTTGAACCGCGACCGTGCAACGTTCGAAGTTCGCGACGTTCACTATTCTCATTACGGCAGAATGTGCCCTATCGAGACGCCCGAAGGCCCGAACATCGGTCTTATCAACTCCCTTGCAACCTATGCAAGAATAAATAAATACGGCTTCATCGAAGCTCCCTATCGCAAAATCGACAAGGAGAACCACTGCATCCTTGACGAGATTGTTTACCTCACCGCAACCGAGGAAAACGGCAAAATCATTGCCCAGGCAAACGAACCCACCGTCCGCGGCGAGGACGGCAGAGTTTGGTTCGAAAAGGAGCGTGTCGTTGCACGCAGGCTGGATCAGATCATCGAGGTGCGCAGCACCGATATCGACTATATGGACGTTTCCGCAAAGCAGCTCGTTTCGGTTGCAACGGCAATGATTCCCTTCCTCGAAAACGACGACGCAAACCGCGCACTGATGGGCTCCAACATGCAGCGTCAGGCGGTTCCTCTGCTTGTGACTGAATCCCCGGCTGTCGGCACGGGCATGGAATACAAGGCGGCATACGACAGCGGCGTTCTTGTTCTGAACGAAGAAGCGGGCGTTGTTCGCCATGTTTCGGCAGACAAAGTCGTTGTTGAATCCGATTCCGACAGAAGCCTGCACACCTATCGCCTCATCAAGTTCAAACGCTCCAACCAGGGCACCTGCATCAACCAGCGCCCCGTTGTCGACGTCGGCGAACATCTTGAAAAAGGTGCGGTCATTGCAGACGGCGCATCCACCAAGGACGGCGAAATTGCTCTCGGCAAAAACATCCTCATCGGGTTCATGACTTGGGAGGGCTACAACTACGAGGACGCAGTTCTCATCAGCGAACAGCTTGTTCGCGACGATGTTTACACGTCACTCCATATCGAAGAACACGAAACCGAGGCACGCGACACAAAGCAGCTCGGTGCGGAAGAGATCACGCGCGATATACCCAACGTCGGCGAAGAGGCACTGAAGGATCTTGACGAACGCGGCATCATCCGAATCGGTGCGGAGGTTCATTCCGGCGACATCCTTGTCGGCAAAGTCACGCCCAAGGGCGAGACGGAGCTCACCGCCGAGGAACGCCTGCTCAGGGCAATTTTCGGCGAAAAGGCGCGCGAGGTTCGCGACACCTCCCTGCGTGTTCCGCACGGCGAGGGCGGCGTTGTTGTTGACGTTCGCATTTTCAGCCGCGAAAACAAGGACGAACTCTCCCCCGGCGTTCATGAACTTGTCCGCGTTTATATTGCACAGAAGCGCAAAATCTCCGTCGGCGACAAGATGGCGGGCCGCCACGGCAACAAGGGTGTTATTTCAAGAATCCTTCCCGAAGAGGATATGCCCTTCCTGCCCGACGGCACTCCGCTTCAGATAGTTCTGAACCCGATGGGCGTTCCGTCGCGTATGAACATCGGCCAGATCCTCGAGCTGCATCTCGGCAAGGCAGCAAAGGGACTTAACATGAAGGTCGCAACTCCCGTTCTTGACGGCGCGGGCGAGGACGATATCAAAATGCTGCTTGCAATGTCCAACAAGTCCAACAAGCCCATGCAGGATCTTATGAAAATGACTGCGGGCGATGTGCTGAAGCTGATTGAACTTGCGGACTCCGACCCCGTTGTCGGCGAAAAATTCCGCGAGGCATACAAACACGAGGACGGAAAGACCGTGCTTTACGACGGCCGCAGCGGCGAACCCTTTGAGAACCGTGTTTCCGTCGGATATATGTACTACCTTAAGCTGCACCACCTTGTTGACGACAAGATCCATGCAAGAAGCACGGGTCCGTACTCACTGGTCACTCAGCAGCCTCTCGGCGGCAAGGCACAGTTCGGCGGACAGCGTTTCGGCGAAATGGAAGTCTGGGCACTTGAAGCATACGGTGCGGCAAACACCCTTCAGGAGATCCTGACCGTCAAGAGCGATGACGTCGTGGGCCGCGTAAAAACCTACGAAGCCATTGTCAACGGCGAAAACGTTCCCGAGCCCGGCGTTCCCGAGAGCTTTAAGGTTCTTATCAAAGAATTGCAGTCCCTTGGTCTTGATATCAAGGTTCTGTCCGAAAATAATGAAGAAATCGTTATCGGAGAGCTTACGGACGATGACGATGTAAGAGAGTTGGGCGTCAATATTGCCGGTTATGAAGATGCACCCGGCGGCATGCTCGGAGACGATGATGTCGATGACTTTAACTTCGGCGACGACGACGGTGAGGATGACGACGACAGCTATGAGGAAGACGAGCATGATGAATTCGACGGCTTCACCTTCGAGGACGCCGACGGTAACTATGAGGAATAAAGTAAAGTCGGAAGGGAGATAAGAACTTGTTTGAACTGACAAATTTCGATGCAATCCGAATCGGTCTTGCATCCCCCGAAAAGATCAGAGAATGGTCCCACGGTGAAGTTAAAAAACCCGAAACCATAAACTACAGGAGCCTTAAACCCGAGGCGGACGGACTCTTCTGCGAACGTATTTTCGGACCGACGAAGGACTGGGAATGCCACTGCGGACGATATAAGCGGGTGCGCTACAAGGGCGTTGTCTGCGAAAAGTGCGGTGTTGAAGTTACGAGAGCAAAGGTGCGCAGAGAGCGCATGGGCCATATCGAACTTGCGGCTCCCGTATCCCATATATGGTACTTCAAAGGCATACCGTGCCGCATGAAGATGCTGCTGGACATGTCCCCCCGCAATCTGGAAAAGGTACTTTACTTCGTCGCATTCGTCGTTACCGATCCCGGTGACACCCCGCTTGAATACAAGCAGCTGCTCACCGATGTTGAATACCGTCAGGCGCAGCGTGATTACGGCGCAAAGAGCTTCAAAGCGGGCATGGGTGCAGAGGCCATAAAGGAGCTTTTGCAGCAGCTCGATCTTGAAAAAACCGAAAAAGAGCTTCGTGAAGAAATCGCAAATTCCGGCGGACAGAAGCGCGTGAATGCGATTAAACGCCTTGAAGTCATCGAAGCTTTCATAAAGAGCGGAAACAAGCCCGAATGGATCATAATGGATGTTGTTCCGGTTATTCCGCCGGAGATCCGCCCCATGGTTCAGCTGGACGGCGGAAGGTTTGCGACAAGCGACCTTAACGACCTTTACCGAAGGGTCATCAACCGCAACAACCGCCTTAAAAGGCTGCTTGAGCTGCGCGCGCCGGACATCATTGTTCGCAACGAAAAGCGCATGCTTCAGGAAGCTGTGGATGCACTTATCGACAACGGCAGGCGCGGGCGCCCGGTAACGGGTCCCGGCAACCGCCCGCTGAAGTCCCTTTCCGATATGCTGCGCGGCAAACAGGGACGTTTCCGCCAGAACCTGCTCGGCAAACGTGTTGACTATTCCGGCCGTTCCGTTATCGTCGTGGGTCCCGAACTCAAGATGTATCAGTGCGGTCTTCCCAAAGAGATGGCATTGGAGCTGTTCAAGCCCTTTGTCATGAAAAAGCTCAATGAGCTTGGCTATGCCCACAATATCAAGTCCGCAAAGCGCATGGTTGAGCGCGTGAAGCCCGAGGTTTGGGATGTTCTCGAAGATGTTATCAAGGATCATCCCGTTCTTCTCAACCGTGCACCCACGCTGCACAGGCTCGGCATTCAGGCATTTGAACCCGTTCTGGTTGAAGGCAGGGCGATAAAGCTTCATCCCCTTGTCTGCACCGCATACAATGCGGACTTTGACGGCGACCAGATGGCGGTTCATGTGCCCCTTTCGGTCGAAGCGCAGGCCGAAGCCCGCTTCCTTATGCTTGCGGCAAACAACATCCTCAAGCCGCAGGACGGCAAGCCCGTTGTCAGCCCCTCACAGGATATGGTTATGGGCTGCTACTACCTCACGATGCGCTGCGATGAGCTGTACGATTCCGAAATCCGCACAACGCTCAAGGCTATCATAAAGGACAACAGCTTTGTTGATGAATACGTCACCGATGAGGTCATTCACAGGGTCTATGCGCTGCGCAGCAAGACAATAATCGAGGATCTTGTTGCAAGGGCAATCCGCGAGGTTCCCGCGGTTGACGAGGAAGCCCTCCGCGAATATCTTGACGATTCCCGCCTTATCCGCATGTTCAACGGCGAGGGAAAGGCGTTCTCAAGCGAAAACGAGGCGATCATGGCGTATCAAACGGGCGAGCTTTCGCTCCATGCGCTTGCAAAGATTCGCCTTGAACGCGAGTTTGAGGGCAAGATTTACCGCAGGATCGTATCCACCTCAATCGGCAGGGTCATCTTCAACCACGCAATACCGCAGGATCTCGGTTATGTAAAGCGCGAGACTCTGGACGATATGTTCAAGCTTGAGGTTGATAAACTTGTTGTAAAGAAGGATCTCGGCAACATTATCGACCACTGCTTCCGCAAACACGGCCCCACGGTCACAAGCGAAGTTGCGGACAGCATAAAGGCTCTCGGCTACAAATACTCCACCCGCGGCGGTGTCACTGTCGGCTTCTGCGATATCACCGTTCCGGAGGAAAAGCACAATTTCCTTGAAGCCGCCGACGAACAGTGCGGACAGATTGACAACCTTTACCGCATGGGTCTGCTTTCCGCAGAAAACCGCCGCAAAAAGGTCATCGAAGTTTGGAAGGAAACGGAAAGCCTTGTTACCGACGCATTGATGAAGCGGCTCAGCCCGATTAACCCCATCTTCATGATGGCAAACTCCGGTGCGCGCGGTTCAACCAACCAGATTCGTCAGCTTGCCGGTATGCGCGGCCTCATGGCGGACCCGCGCGGACAGATCATCGAGGTTCCGATTCGTGCAAACTTCCGTGAAGGCCTCTCCGTTCTTGAGTTCTTCATCAGTTCCCACGGTGCGCGCAAAGGTCTTGCCGATACCGCACTCCGCACCGCGGACTCCGGTTACCTCACAAGACGTCTTGTTGACGTTTCCCATAACGTCATCGTTCGCGAAGAGGACTGCTTTGCGGAACGCGGCATGGCGATTGACGGCATGATTCTTGAAACCATCGGCGACGGCGACCGTCCCCTTGAACCTCTCGGCGACCGTATTCTCGGCAGGTTCACCGCAGCGGAGGTTCGCGATCCCGAAACGAACGAGCTCATCGTCGGCAAAAACGAAATGATAACGTTCGATATTCGTGACCGCATCGTTAAAGCAGGCATCACCGGCGTCAAGTGCCGCACGGTCTTCACCTGCCGCAGCGAACACGGCGTCTGCGCAAAGTGCTACGGCCGCAACTGCGCAACGGGACAGCCCGTTACCATCGGCGAAGCCGTCGGCATCATTGCAGCACAGGCGATCGGCGAACCCGGTACGCAGCTCACCATGCGTACATTCCACACCGGCGGCGTTGCAACCGCCGACGATATCACTCAGGGTCTTCCCCGTGTTGAGGAAATTTTCGAAGCACGCAAGCCCAGGGGTCTTGCGGTTATCACGGAACTCTCCGGTTCGGTGGAAATCAAGACGGACGGCAAAAAGACCGAAGCAATTATTTCCGGCGAGGACGGCGAAATCGAGAAGTATCTCATTCCGTTCGGCTCAAAGCGCAAGGTTGAAACCGGCGATTTCGTTGAAGCGGGCGACACTTTGACCGAAGGTTCAATCAACCCGCATGATATCCTCAAAATCAAGGGCGTCAAGGGCGTTCAGGCTTATATGCTCCGCGAAGTTCAGGCTGTTTACCGCAGCCAGGGCGTTGAGATTTCCGATAAGCACATCGAAGTTATCATTCGCCAGATGCTCCGCAAGGTTCAGGTCGAAGATTCGGGCGACACGGATCTGCTGCCCGGCGAGCTTATCGATATCTTCAAGTTCGAACAGACGAACGACAGCGTTGTTGCGGTGGGCGGCGTTCCCGCAACCGCAAAGCGTAAGCTGCTCGGCATCACCAAAGCATCGCTTGCAACCGACTCATTCCTCTCCGCTGCAAGCTTCCAGGAGACGACCCGCGTGCTTACCGAAGCTGCAATCAAGGGCAAGGTTGACCCGTTGGTCGGCCTGAAGGAGAATGTCATCATCGGCAAGCTCATACCCGCAGGCGTCGGCATGAAACGTTATCGCAATGTCGAAGTTGAGGTAAAGCCCGAGTCCGATAACCCGGCGGCAGCGGGCAATGCCGAATAAGCACCGCAGCCGACCACTCGTGCAGCAGCTTAATTCGGAACAGTTTTACAGTTGAAGACACGGCACCCGACAAACGGCAGAAAACTGCCGCCAAGGGCTGCCGTGTTTGCATTTGCCGCGTGCAATGCCCGAGCGATTTCGAAATTCGTAAGCAATGCCCGGAATTATTCGAAGCACATTGCGTTCGCATATCAGCAGACCAAACAGTTGAAAACTCCTTTTAAATCGCTCCGAGCGGGCTTGACGTGCGGGGAAAAAAGCGGTAGAATGTATTCGGAAAAGTTTATTCGAAAGGAAGCTTAAAAATGGCTGAATTATATACAAAAACCGAGTGCAAGCTTCACGGCACACCCTACTGCGCCGCGCTGAACATGAAAAACTGTGCGGACTGCTTCGCTTCAAAGCTTGATTCGGAGCAGCAGGAGGCTCTTATTGAGGATATAGGCTATATTGCCGCTGCTCTGCCGGAGGACGGCATTGAAAGTTTCCTTGATGAACCCGAATGTATGCTTTGCAAGGGCAGTGAAAAGGGAAAGCCCGAGTTTTTTGCGCAGCTCAGCATGGGGCACGATCATCCGACGGTTGACTACTTGGATGAAAAAAGCAATAAAAAATACAAGCGCAGCACAGCCATGCTCATACCCGTGCAGCTTCCTGCCTGCCGCAAATGCCGCAGTCTGCTCATGCAGTCATATTTTGTACCGATAATTGTCGGCGTTGTGTTCGCGGCAGCGGGGCTTGTGCTGACGATAATCGAACCTGTTCGCGCAGCTCTTGCGCGGTTCGGCGCAGCGATCCCCTTCCTGTTTTTCCTGATGTTTGTTTTTATAGGTATCATCGCCGAAAGTTTGCTTCGGATCTCTTACACCAAGCGTGTTGAACGCAGAATGAATACCCGTGCTTCCCGCATTGCAAAGCTTTCTGCGCTCACAAAGCTGGGTTGGTTCCCTGTTCACGGGAGCGAAAACGGCATTCGATATACCTTCACCGATAAACCCCTTGAAAGCGGCATTCTGACCGGAAGAGGGCAGAGAGAGCTGCTTGACGATATTCGTTCCGAAACTTCCAAAAAGAAATAAAACTTAATCGCCGAGACGTACTCAACGTTCCGGAAACAGGCAAGGCTCAATATCAACGGCGGATTCTTTCTTCCGAGGGTTGATATTGAGCCTTTTGTTGTTGTGTGTCGGAAAAGTGACGATTTTGCGAATCAAATATGTTTGAATGAAAGTCGTTCAAAAATGCGTGCTTTTTCTGAAAAAACATTGGGAACACTGTTGACAGCGATAGTGAAATCCTGTATAATATCAGCATAAGATACACAGTATATAAAAGAACAAAAGTTCGGCTCTATGCAGTGTACTTAAATTTTAATATGCAGCATTAAAGGAGGTAACTTGTGCGAAAGTCAAAAAGAACTTTATCTTATCTTTTGATATTGATAATGTTGCTCCGGTTGTTGCTTATTCCGATGAGTGTTTCAGGTGAGAAACCTGCAGAGCCGGGTATAGTTCGGGAGCTTTGCGAGTTGAGAGGCACGAACACAGAAACATATCTCCGGACGGATGGCTTGTATGAACGCGTCGTCTTTTCCGAAGATACGTATATTTCAAAGAAATACCCGAGCGCAAACTATTACGCGAACGACTACCTCCGTACAGGTTGTGATGACGCCTATGAAACAAGACGCGTTCTTATAAATTTCGATATTCCGATGTATCAGATTGCAATAAATTTGCCGATAGGTTTGCACAAACAACAATGCAATCCGGGAAAAATGTGTGTTATGCAGCGAGGAGCGTTGATTGCTCGGATATGCTGCTTAATATGAGTCAACTTGCCGTTATCGACGGAGACGGCACATTAACACTGAACTGGTAAGAAAGGAAGGAAAGAATATGAAAAAAATCGCAATGATTCTTTTGGCCGCACTTTTGGTGTTGAACACCTTTGCCTGCACCGGAGGCAGTGAAAAACAAGCGGTGAATCAACCGCAAGACTTGGAAAAAACGCAGCCGAAATGTTATCTTTTCAGCTCCGCAAACGGTGGACTGCAAAGCAAGGACAGCGCGGATACAGCCGTTTATGAGGGCGAGCTGATGTCGCAATGGGGCGGGGCAAGCTTTAAAGCATCCGATGCGCCGGCAAAAGCTTCCGTGACCTATGGCGGAGAAACTTACACAGGGACATACAGAGACTCGGAGTATAGAATGGGAAATTCATATATCACGCATTACTATACGGGGGATAACTGTTATGAATTCGGGATTAATTCCGAAAACGGGAAACTTGTTGGAATCAATTTCCAAACAGAGTCTTTCTATAAAAAAGAAAGTGCGGCATCGGAGTTGAGAAATGCGCGGGAACGCGCCGAAGAGGTTGCAAGGGAATGCGCCGCAAACTTCGTGAACCTTGAAGAATGCGGTGAGCCCACGGTGAGCGTTGTGCCTCTTGGAGACGAGAGCGGCGCGGCAATGGATCTTTACCAGTACTTTTTTTGCAGGAAACTGAACGGCATTGAAACAAGGGCATATGTCGCCGTTCGCGTCAACTCAAGGGGTATGCTTGTTTCGTTTAGCCTTGGGGATTTGGATTCTTTCGATAAGATGGAGGCGGACAGCGCAAGATTCGACAGCCTGAATATTGAAGATGAAGTTCGAAAGGCGTTTCAGAATATCCACCCCTTCCCGAACGGCACGATTGTTGAGGGGCCGGATATTGACAGAGCATTTTACGCTGTGACGCCGCAGGGAGAAACGGTGATAATAGCGGCTGCTCAGGCGACGTTTTCGCTGCAACAGACGGATGAAAACTCAACACAGGATCCGGAACCGATCGGCGCAGGATATGAGTTTATCATAAAATAGAATAAGCGTGAATCGGCGGCAGAGCGCCTTGCTGCATTGTTCCGAAGAATGATGCCGTCGCCGAAAGAGTAACGGAACACAATCGACTCGCAGACGCTGCGTTGCAGAAGTTTGTCGAGTCGATTTTTATGCCCGAAGCCGAATTTCGGAATAATATAATTTGACGAGACCGATTTTTCAAAAAAATTCAATAAAAAAGGGTAAATATACTTGACAATGCCTTGAATGGATGATATAATACGCTCAGTGTGTTTTTAAGCTGACATACTATGCGATTTTTGTATGGAAAATACTCCTTTCAAGGGGTTGCAAGGGGTTTTCTTTATATAAAAATAAAAATTTTATTTTAGTTAAGGAGAAACTTTCATGCCCACTATTAACCAGTTGGTCAGAAAGAGCAGGGAAAAGGTCGAATACAAGTCCAATTCCCCGATTCTGAAGCAGTGCCCTCAGCGCCGCGGCGTTTGCACCGCTGTTCGTACCATGACTCCCAAAAAGCCGAACTCCGCACTCCGTAAGATTGCCCGTATCCGTCTTACCGACGGTCTCGAGGGTACCGCTTACATCCCCGGCATCGGTCACAACCTTCAGGAGCACTCCGTCGTTCTTATCAGGGGCGGCAGGGTTAAGGATCTTCCCGGTGTTCGCTACCACATCATCCGCGGTGCACTCGATACCGCAGGCGTTGCAAAGCGTATGCAGGCTCGCAGCCGTTACGGCGCGAAGCGTCCCAAGAAGTAAGGAGGTAAACTATGCCCAGGAGAGGTTTTGTTCCCAAGAGGGAAGTTCTTGATGATCCTATTTACGGCGGCAAGCTCGTAACCAAGCTCATCAACCAGGTTATGCTCGACGGCAAACGCGGCACGGCTCAGAAGGCCTGCTATGGTGCTTTCGATATCATTCGTGAAAAGACCGGCCGTGAGCCTCTTGAAGTATTCCAGGAAGCAATGAACAACGTCATGCCCGTTCTGGAAGTCAAGGCTCGCCGTATCGGCGGTTCCACCTATCAGGTTCCCCTCGAAATCCGTGCGGAACGCCGCCAGACTCTCGGTCTGCGCTGGATCGTGCTTTATGCACGCGCAAGGAGCGAGCGCACCATGCAGGAAAGGCTCGCCGGCGAAATTCTTGATGCCTGCAATCAGCAGGGCTCCGCTTTCAAAAAGAAAGAGGATGTTCACAAGATGGCAGAAGCGAACAAGGCTTTCGCACACTTCAGGTTCTGATTTTCCGTTTTCGGAAACATCAAAGCCGCTGCCGTTTTTCGGATTTCGTTTAAAAATCCAAAAACTGCATAAACTTATTTCGGAAATTTTCAACAATGCGGAAAGGAGGATTCGGCAATGCCTCGCAAAACACCCCTTGAGATGACGCGCAACATCGGCATCATGGCTCATATTGACGCGGGCAAAACAACAACGACCGAGCGCATTCTGCTCTATACGGGCAAAATTCACCGCGCGGGCGAAGTTCACGAGGGCGCAGCCACCATGGACTACATGGAACAGGAGCGCGAACGCGGCATCACCATCACCTCCGCCGCAACAACCACCTATTGGCACGATTGCCGCATAAACATCATTGACACACCGGGGCATGTTGATTTCACTGTTGAAGTCGAACGCTCCCTGCGCGTGCTTGACGGTGCGGTTGCGGTATTCTGTGCAAAGGGCGGCGTTGAGTCCCAGAGCGAGACTGTTTGGCATCAGGCGGAACGCTACCATGTTCCCCGCATTGCCTATGTCAACAAAATGGACATCGTCGGTGCTGATTTCTTTAACGTCATGGACATGATGCGCGAGCGTTTGGGAGCAAACCCCGTCGCGCTGCAGCTTCCTATCGGCAGTGAAGCAGATTTCCGCGGCGTTATCGACCTTGTGCGCATGTGCGCAGAGGTCTATTACGACGATGACGGGTTTGACATTCGCAATGAGCCGATACCTTCGGAGTATCTTGAAAAAGCGGAGCAATACCGCACCGCTTTGATAGAAGCCGTTGCCGATGAAAGCGACGAACTGATGGAGCTTTACCTTGCGGGTGAGCCCATCCCCGAGGATCTGCTCCGCAGTGCCATAAGATCCGCAACCATCAACAACAACGCCGTTCCGACCTGCTGCGGTTCATCTTATCGCAACAAGGGCGTTCAGCCCCTTATGGACGCGATCGTTGATTATCTGCCGAGTCCCTTGGATATTCCTCCCATTGAGGCAACGAGCAGGGACGGCAAAAAAACGATCGAGGTCACGGCGGATGATTCCGCACCGTTCGCTGCGCTGGCGTTCAAAATCGTTACCGATTCATTTGTCGGCAAGCTTGCGTTTTGCAGAGTTTATGCGGGTTCGCTCAAAGTGGGTTCCGTTGTGTACAATGCAAACAAGGGCAAGCGCGAACGTGTCACAAAGCTTTTGCTCATGCACGCGGACAGCCGCACCGAGCTTGACGAAGTCTATGCCGGCGATATTGCCGCATTTGTCGGACTTCGCGAGACGGTCACGGGCGAAACGCTTTGCAGCGAAGGCAAACCGCTGCTCATGGAATCAATGGATTTTCCGGAGCCGGTGATTCGCATCGCCATCGAATCAAAAACAAAGGCAGGTCAGCAAAAACTCAGCGATGCGCTTGCAAAGCTTGCAGAGGAGGATCCCACTTTCCGTTCCTATTCGGACGAGGAAACGGGTCAGACGATCCTTGCGGGCATGGGCGAGCTGCATCTTGACATAATCGTTGACAGACTCATTCGTGAGTTCAAAGTCGAGTGCCGTGTGGGCAAACCGCAGGTTGCATATCGCGAAAGCATCACAAAAACCGTTCGCACCGTTGGCAGCTACATCCGCCAGAATGCGGGCAAGGGCGTTTACGGTCATTGTGCCGTTGAGTTTGCGCCCGGCGCGCCCGGCAGCGGGTTTGTGTTCGAAAATGCCGTTCCGCCTTCCGTGCTTCCGCCTGAATACGTTAAGGCTGTTGAAGAAGGCATTCGCGAGGCATCGCGCAGCGGTTCGCTGGGCGGATACGAAGTCGTTGATTTTTCCGCAAAGCTTGTTGACGGCAGCGTGAACGAGCTTGAATCATGCGAACTTGCATACAAAATTGCGGGAAGTCTCGCATTCCGCGAAGCGTGTGAAAAAGGCGGCTCCGTGCTGCTTGAACCGTTCATGAAGTGCGAAATTGTCGTTCCGGATGAGTTCTTGGGCGATGTTATGGGCAACATCACGGCGCGGCGCGGCAGAATCGACGGGGTTGAAATGCGCGCGGGAGGTCAGCAGTGCATCAATGCGCTTTGTCCCCTCAGCGAAATGTTCGGCTATGCAACGGATCTGCGTTCAAGAACGCAGGGCCGCGGAAGCTTCACAATGCATTTCGACCACTATGAAGAGGTTGCCAAGAACCTTGTTGACAAAATCCTTGGCATTATCTACCAGTAACATCGGAGCTTCCGACAGCGGCAAAAGGGCTTATTCAGCCGGTCTCGCCGAAAAATCCCGACTTTGTGAGAATATATCTGTCGGAGCACCGTGATACACCGACATCCCCTTATTGCAAAAGCGATGCAATTGGGATATAATTATTTGAGAGAATAAACTATTAAATCCATCAGGAGGAATTCACAATGGCAAAGCAGAAGTTCGAAAGAACCAAACCCCATGTAAACATCGGCACCATCGGTCACGTTGACCATGGCAAGACCACCCTCACCGCTGCAATCACCATGGCTCTCTCTCAGCAGGGCCAGGCTGCAGCAATGCGTTACGATGAAATCGACAAGGCTCCCGAAGAGAAAGCCCGTGGTATAACCATCAACACCGCTCACGTTGAATACGAGACCGATCACCGTCACTATGCACACGTTGACTGCCCCGGCCACGCTGACTATGTTAAGAACATGATCACCGGTGCAGCACAGATGGACGGCGCAATCCTCGTTGTTTCCGCAGCGGACGGCCCCATGCCCCAGACCCGTGAGCACATCCTGCTCGCTCGTCAGGTCGGCGTTCCCTACATCGTTGTTTTCATGAACAAGGTTGACCAGGTTGACGACGAAGAGCTCCTTGAGCTTGTTGAAATGGAAATCCGTGAGCTGCTCTCCAGCTACGACTTCCCCGGCGACGAGATCCCCATCATCAGGGGTTCCGCTCTGCGTGCTCTCGAAGCACTCACGGCAGGCAAGGTCGCAAAGGAAACCCCCGAGTGCCAGTGCATTTTCGAGCTTATGGATGCTGTTGACCAGTACATTCCCGAGCCCGAGCGTGCTTCCGACAAGCCCTTCCTTATGCCCGTTGAGGACGTATTCACCATCACCGGCCGCGGCACCGTTGCAACCGGTCGTGTTGAGCGCGGTGTTGTAAAGGTAAACGATCCCGTTCAGATCGTCGGTCTCCGTGAAACCAAGCAGACCGTTGTTACCGGCGTTGAGATGTTCCGTAAGCTCCTCGATCAGGCGATCGCAGGCGACAACATCGGTGCTCTTCTCCGCGGTATCCAGAGGTCCGAGGTTGAGCGTGGTCAGGTTCTGGCAAAGCCCGGTTCCATCCACCCCCACACTCACTTCAATTCCGAGGTTTACGTTCTGACCAAGGAAGAAGGCGGCCGTCATACCCCCTTCTTCTCCGGCTATCGTCCCCAGTTCTATTTCAGGACCACCGACGTTACCGGTGTTATCAAGCTCCCCGAGGGTGTTGAAATGGTTATGCCCGGCGACAACATTCGCATGGAAATCGAACTCATCACTCCCATCGCAATGGATGCAGGTCTTCGCTTCGCTATCCGTGAAGGCGGCAGAACCGTTGCTTCCGGCGTTGTTTCCAGCATTATTGAATAATCTCAGGTAGTTTGCCTGTTTAGTGCAGGTAATTTTTCCCTGATAAGGCAAGCGGCTGCCCGTTGCGGGCAGCCGCTTGCTGTTATAGTCAACATAACGGTACATATCGAGTGAGCAAAAACGCAGAAATCATATTTTGCCCGTGCACAAAGTCAATCAGGCCGCTGTTTGATTATTCCCTGTTTGCAGCAGCATCAACAACATGCATCCACAGCCTGCGTATGGATTTTTCGGCTTTTCGGCACAGCTTCGGAACCCCCAAGGCCTTAAAAAGCAATATGCGCACTTTGTCCGCCGCAAGTCCGACAACCAAGATAACTCCTGCCGAGGCAAGCACGGCGAACGGGATAAGCGGGAACGGGAGCCGCCCGATAAAGGCAAAACGATTGCCGATAACGTGTTCGAACACGAGCGGCGAAACATGCAGCAGGTAAACGCCGAATGCGGCGGGTGCAAACAAAACGGCAAATTCGGTGAGCTTGCGGCCGGGCTTAAAACGGGCAAAAGCGACTAACAGCGCGGCGGCGCAGAGCAGCACCGTCGGGGAGGTGTCCCGCACGAAAAGACTTCCCGGAACAAAGCGGAGCAGCCTGTCGCCTGTGATTTTAAAAAGTGCGGTGAACACGGCAGCAGAGGCGTAAATCAAAAGAGCTTTTTTTGACGACATGCTTTCGGGAACGCGAAGTTTCTTCATTGCCGCACCGAAGATATACAGCACACCGAGCCAAAGCGGGGAGTGCCCCCCGACAAGCGCAAGGGGATCTTTTTTCCAAAAGGAAGCAAATGTATCATACAAACTGAAAACCGCAATAAGCATAATGCAGAGCGAAACAAGTGCGCGGCGATTCAGCCTGCGAACAAGCGCATTCAGCAGCGGAATGAAGAAAAACATGCCGATATATGCCGTGAAATACCAATACTGTTTTGAAGTCACGGGCAGAAATGCGTCCGCAAAATTCGAAACGCCGACGGAACCGACGCCCGCAATGCAATAAACCGTTGTAATTATCACCGAATAAAAAACAACCTGAAGCCAAAGTTCAATGCAGCGGGCAAGACGCAGAGGCTTCGGCCTGTCCGAATAACCGACATAGCCGCTGATGAGCGCATAACAATTCACGGCGCAGTATGCGGCGGCTTCCAGCAGCCAAACTGTCGAATATGCAGCAAGGTTCCCCTCGGAGGCAGTGATAACACCGCCTTTTTTTAAAATATGCAGCACCGCTGCAAGCAGCATTGCAAAAATCCGCAGAAGCTCAATGCCGTGATTCCACTCGGAATGCGGCGTGGGGTTCAATTCAGTGTTTATTTCCATAAGTACATTTCCGTAATTGATTTTTATTTCGGCATAATGCAGACCTGCCGACAGTACGCCTTGCGGAAAATGCTATCATAAATTCGGGATAAAAGCAAGCAAATAAAATGAACGGCACTGATTTTGTCCGCACCGTTCATCCCGTAAGTTATCGATTGCGCTTATATATAGCGCTTATGCAATGCAACGCTCACAAACTGTGCTTATGCAATGCAACGCTCATATACTGAGCTTATGCAATGCCGAGCGTGAGCCTGAGGGCGATGATCGCATCCGCAATGGCAATTCTTCCGTCGCCGTCAAGATCGGCATTCGGAAGATATTCGGCGGGAATGGTTTCAAGCTGCAACGCGTGACGCGCAATATGAATGGCGTCCTCGGTATTCGCAAGTCCGTCACCGTTCACATCATAGAACAACGGTTCAAACCCGGCGGTCAGTTCATAGGAAACGAACATATCATAACTATATTCGGGCGTTTCGGAAACGAGACTGCCGTTGCTGTACCAGCCGTTGAAACGGAAGCCGGGTTTTGCGTTCGCCTCAAAATAATTCACGGCGAAATCATTCTCAAGCCGCATGGAGCAGTTCACATAGCCGCCGGGCTGTGCTTCAAGGTCAATATTGAACTGCCCGTACCACTCGCTGTTGTGGTGCCAGCGAATTTCGGTAAATTGGTTGCCGGTCGTGTAAAGCTGAAGCAACTGTTTGCAGTCCGAAAGATCGAGAACGCCGGAAATATTGTTGCCGGAAATATCCAGCCCTTCCAATGCTTCGCAGCCGGCCGCATCAATTTCGGTAAAGCCGCAGTTATCGGCGGAAACGTTCATAAGGTAGGGGTTTGACGCAAGGTTGAGCTTGCCGGTCAAGCCGGGGTTGCCGGAGATGGAAAGATCATAGATTCCGCCGCAATTCTCATAGTTCAGCTCCGTAAGCCCGGTCTCCATGCAGTTGACCGCAAGATTGTTCGGCAGCTCGGGCAGATAAAGGAAGTCCATATCGCAGAAATTGCAGTTCACATAGTTCAGATAATTGCAGTTGCGCAGATCAAGCTCCGTAATGCCTGAGCTTTCGCAGCCGAATTCGCAAAGGGCGAACATTTCGGTTTCGTTTATGTCGCTGATTTTTGTTTGCGAAAAGTCAAGGTGTTCAATAATCCTTTCGCACCCGCTCAGATCAATTTCCTCAAGGTCGCTGTTCATGAGTATATCAAGGAAGAGGAGGGAGGTGCAGTCGCCGAGATTCAGCACTTCGGTAAGCTCGTTATCTTGAAGATACAGTTCCGTAACGTTTGCGCAGTTGAAAAGATTAACGGAACTTAAAGTGCTGTTTGCAAAGTAGCAATGGGTCATTTCATAGCAATTGGAAAGATCCGCCGTGGTGAAATTGCCGCCGTCAACATCAAGGGTTGAAAGCGCGTCAAGCCCGCTCATGTCAAACGTACCTGCAAAATCCCTTATATAGGTGAGATTGATCGCAAACATGCGGTTGATTCCGTCCACTTCTTCCCAATCGAAATACGCTTCGTGCTCAAAGCCCCATTCATCAACGAACAGTGCGCCCCAACTTTCGGGGTCGTCAGGATCGTAACCGTCGGGATTGAGCTTTTCGCCGTTGCGAATGCCGTTTGAATCGGTCTGTTCAAGGAATGTGCGAACCTTGTTAAAGTCGTTTTGGTCATAACCCTCGGGTGCGGTATGCACGGCGGGAGATTTTGCTGCGTTTGCAAGAATTGCAGCAGTTTCATCCGCAAGCACGGGTGCAGCACCGGACAGGGACAGCACAGTCATTGCCGCAGCAAGCAGAAGGGCGGCAAAGAGCTTAAACTTTGATTGTTTCATCTTTTTCCTCCAAAAATATATTTTCTTGCCCGCAATTACGGCATTCTGCACCGGCGCATACGGGCGTGGGCGGGATCCTCCCGCCGCAGGCGGACTCTTGTTTGCCGAACCGCGGCGGGATTTGTTGCTGCGGCATCCCGGACGGATTGGGGGGTCTTGAGGCTTGCCGGGTGAATTAACGTGTTTGCGTGTATAAACATGTTGATTCGTTGCCGTAAATAAAATATAACTTAAAACGGCGTCCGTGTCAATAGCTTTTTTGCAAAAGTTGTGATATTATTAAACCGAAAATTGCAAACGGAGGTAAAAATGATAACACATGAGCCGCTGCCGCTGTATGAGGCGTTCAGCTTTTTAACCGGCATTGCGAATGATTTTTCTATTGAAGAATTCTTTGAAGCGATGTATATGAAACACATATCAAAAGCGGAGGAGTACGGCAAAAGATGCAGGATACTGTCGGAGCTGTACCGGCGGCTTGCCGCGTCCGTAACGGCGGAGCCGGAAAAAATTACAGCTTTGTTCAGCATGTTCACTCCGCGCGGCAGAGCACGGGATATGCACCAGTCGGAAACCATAGCAGGGTTTTTCACACAGAGCATGACGGTTTTTCTTGAAAGCGACCGCGAAAAGGTTTTCGAAAGCATTGAAAACAGTCTTGATGAAGTCCCCAGTCTGATTTTCCGCGCCGTTGCCGGGCATATGCAGGAAAAGGCATTTGCGGACGGCGAAAAGGTTGATGCGGCAGAGGTGTTTCGCGCAGTGAACGGAAGCGCGCTTCCGCAAAAAACAAAAAACGCACTCATAGATGCTGCGCTTGATCCGCAAAGGTATGCTCAAATGCTGCGGGAAGTGCTTTGCCCCGTTGCGGACGAATTTGAGCGTCAGCGCGAACTCTGGCAGCCGCTTATCTGCGATTTTGCGGAGTTTTTCCCGATCGACGGCAATGAAAAGGCTCTTTTGCTCAGTGAAATGAAATACGACGCTTCTCCGGTTGACGAGTGCCTGATCTGCCCCTCCGTTATCGGGTTTGCAAATGCATACATAGGCACGGATGCACCGGAGGCGGGTGCCTCGCGGCTGATTGCGATTATCGGCACGCTTTTCAGTACTTTCCGCCGCAATTCGGAAAGCGCGGAAAACTCGGTTTCCGAAGTTGCACGGATAATGGATATCTTGGGCGAACAGAATCGCTTCAAAATCGTTCTGCGGCTGCTTGAAGGTTCGGCATATGTGGGCGAACTTGCAAAGTATCTCGGGCTTGCACCCTGCACCGTTTCGCAGCACCTAAGCGTTCTGCTCGGCGCAAACCTTGTTAAAAGCGCGGATATAGGCCGCAGAGTGTATTATTCGCTCAACAAGGAGCGTACGGACTGTTTCCTTGACGCGCTTTGCGGATTGATGAAAAAAGACGAATAAGAATGTATATCGCACGTGTTCCCCTTGTATTGAGCCGCATTTCGGGTTATAATAGCAATGAGCAAAGATAATTCGATTCCCGCTCTGCGGCTGCTCCTTCGCGGGCGGGAGAAAGGTCAATTAATGAGCGAACAGTGTACCCACAATTGCGAAACCTGCGGGGTGGATTGCGCTTCCCGCGGCAGTGCGCAAAAGCAGCAGGATTTTAAAGTGAATGCACATCCGTTGAGCGATATCAAAAAGGTCATTGCCGTTGTCAGCGGCAAGGGCGGCGTCGGCAAATCCCTCGTCACTTCCCTGCTTGCGGTAAACATGAACCGTGCGGGAAAGCACAGCGCGATTCTTGATGCGGATATTACCGGCCCCTCCATCCCCAAGCTTTTCGGCATACATGAAAAGGCTCTCGGAAACGAGGACGGCATTCTCCCCTGCAAAAGCAAAACGGGCATTGATGTTATGAGCATCAACCTCCTGCTGGAAAACGATACCGACCCCGTCGTTTGGCGCGGCCCGGTTATTGCGGGAACGGTCAAACAGTTCTACACGGATGTCATCTGGCGCGATGTCGATTTCATGTTTGTTGACATGCCTCCGGGAACGGGCGATGTTCCCCTGACGGTGTTCCAGTCCCTGCCGATTGCAGGCGTCGTTGTTGTTACCTCTCCGCAGGATCTCGTTTCCATGATAGTTGAAAAGGCCGTGAACATGGCGCGCATGATGAATATTCCCGTGCTCGGCATCGTTGAAAACATGTCCTATTACGAGTGCCCGCATTGCGGTGAACGCAGCGAGATTTTCGGCAGAAGTCATATTGACGAAACGGCGCACAGGTTCAATATCCCCGCCGCCGCACGCCTGCCCATCAATCCCAAACTTGCCGCCGCTTCCGATGCAGGGCTTATCGAGATATATGAGGGCGATTGGCTGAACGGAATCACGGAGTTCCTGATCGGAACGGATAAATAATCAAATACTCGAATCACGGGTCGGGAATGCGGAATTGTTTCGCATTCCCGATTTTGAATCAACAGAAGGAATCGCATTGAAGAGGAGCTGTCACCGCAGCCCGCCCTTGCATTCATACTTCTTCCTTTCGTGCATACAATTAAGCAGCGGCAGCGGATATGCGCGGGGCATTCTGTCAACTGCTTCGCGCATTCCGAAATACGCAGCTTGAAAGGACAAAAAGCGAATGGATAATTTGAAATACGGCAGTCGAGGCACGGATGTTGAGCTTTTGCAGCTTGCGCTTACGCGCAGCGGATATTATAATTCACCGTACGGAATTGACGGTATTTTCGGTGCGGACACGCAGAACGCGGTGCGCAGGTTTCAGGCTGCATTCGGGCTTGCGGCGGACGGCATTGTCGGCAGGGACACGAAAAAAGCTCTGCTCCCCTTCCTCCTCGGCGGGTTTACAACAAAAATTCGCAGCGGAGACACGTTTTACCGCCTTGCAAAGCATTACGGAACAACGATTGCCGCAATTGCGGCGGCGAATCCTGCATTGAATCCGGAGAAATTGGTTCCGGGAACGGAAATTTATATCCCGTACGGCTTTGACCTTGTGCCGTCCGATGTTCGGTGGACCTCCAAGCTGAATGAACTTGTGCTTGAAGGGTTGAAGCTGCGCTATCCTTTTATCGGAACGGAAACATACGGAAAATCCGTAATGGGCAGGCCGCTTCGCGCAGTTTCAATCGGTGCGGGCTCGGCTGAGGCGTTTTTCAATGCGTCACACCATGCGAACGAGTGGATAACAACTCCGCTTGTGCTGAAATTTGCAGAAAACTATCTGAAAGCATATATCAACGGGAGCAGCATTTTCGGAAGGGATGCGCGTGAACTTTTTGCAAAAACGCGGCTTTTCATCGCCCCGCTTGTCAATCCGGACGGCGTGGATCTTGTTAACGGTGCATTGGATGAAACAACGCCGCTTTGGCAGTCCGTGAAGCGCATTGCGCGGCAATACCCTGCGGTGCCTTTCCCGAGCGGGTGGAAGGCGAATATTGAAGGTACGGATCTGAACCTTAACTACCCGGCGGGCTGGGATACGGCAAAGGAAACGAAATATGCTCAAGGCTGGGTTTCGCCCGCACCGCGCGATTTTGTCGGCGCTGAGCCTCTTTCCGCGCCGGAGAGCCGCGCCGTGTTTGACTTCACCGCCGATCACGAGTTTCGGCTTATCCTTGCCTATCATACGCAGGGCGAGGTAATTTATTGGAAATACCTTGATATTGAACCGCCGAACGGCTATGATATCGGGCGTGCGCTTGCTGCTGTCAGCGGCTATAAACTGGACGAAGTGCCGACGGAGAGCGGCTTTGCCGGGTACAAGGATTGGTTCATCCTGTTTTATAATCGCCCGGGATACACTGTTGAAGCCGGACGCGGCACGAATCCCCTGCCGCTCAGCCAATTCGGAAGGATTTATAACGATAATGTCGGAATCATGGCAACGGCACTGTCGGAAGCGGGGAAACTTTAAGGATTTCCTTGAGTAATTTATCTTTACAAAATATGAACCGAAGCTTGTGCGGTTTTTGCGGCCGTTCTGTTCGGTGCACTTGTTCTCGGCAAAGATATTGCGGCGGCAATGAAGCTTGCGGTTGATTTCACTGTTGCATCAATAAAAGCAACCGTCGGGGACAGCGGGCATAAATACGGGGTCAAGTTCGAGAAGGCATTGCCCGGGCTTATGCGGAGCTTGGAGAGCTGACAGCATCGCACAGGCGGTTTAATTCGTTTATTCCGTTTTCCGATTGACAAGTTCCGCCGATATTCTTATAATACCTTTCGGCAAATGCCGACGGGCGCGGCGTTTGCACATGCAGGCGGATGCGGAGGTATTTTTTTGAAAAATTCAACTGAAAAAAGTTCTGAACCGGCGGCGGGGAGAATACGGCTTTATGAGGAGCCGGTCTACCTTGCCGCACTTGTGATGCTTTCACTTGCCGTTGCAATGACGGCGGCGGCGGATTTCGGCGTTTCGATGATCGTTGCTCCGGCGTATATTCTCAGCCTTAAATTTCCGTTCCTGACTTTCGGAAGGGCGGAATACATTATTCAGGCACTGCTGTTTGCGGTTTTCTGCATTTTGATGCGCCGCGTAAAGTCGGTGTACCTGTTTTCGTTCGTGACGTGCATAATCTACGGCTTTGTGCTTGACGCATGGCGCAGCGTTGTGCCGGCATTCAACCCTGCGGTGACAGCACCGGGAAGTTTTGCTCTGCCTGTGCGCCTGCTTTTGTTTGCGGGCGGCGTGCTGCTCTGTTCGTTTTCGATCGCTTCGTTCTACAAAGTCTACCTTTATCCGCAGGTGTATGATTTTTTTGTTAAAATGCTGAGCCGCAGGTTCAACATTGCGCTGCCGAAATTCAAAACATGTTTTGATTTTTGCTGCCTTGCAGCCGCGTGCGTGCTGACGCTTGCTTTTTTCGGCAGATTCCGCGGCATAGGCGTCGGAACGATAATCATGACGGCCGTCAACGGCGCGCTTATCGGGCTTTTCGGAAAAGTTCTTGACAGGTTCTTTGTGTTTGAACCGCTGTTTCCGAAGGTGAAGCGAATTTTTGAATAATATGCGCTTAAAAACAAAAGCGGAACAGGGGGAGAAAACTCCGTGTTCCGCTTTTTCGGCAAATGCAGGACATTGCCTGATTTAAAAATCAAATCAAAGATTTATTTTGGAGTCGTGTCAAAAAACGGGGGAAAATCAGAAGATGCTCAGGAACAATTGCTCCGAAAGCTTTTGAAGCAGCATTATTCCGGCATAACCGTTGCCTTTTTCGTCCAGTGCGGGAGAAAAAATCCCGATGCCCATTCTTGTCGGCACAACCGCCATTATTCCGCCGCCGACGCCGCTTTTGGCAGGAACGCCGACGCGCACGGCAAACTCGCCGGAACCGTCATACATGCCGCAGGTCATGAGCACCGCATTCACATAGCGTGCATATTCATACGGAAACAGCCGCTTGAGGGGCTTTCCGTGGGAGGCAAGCACCCAGCCGATTTTTGCAAGGTCGCGGCAGTCGACAGAGATTGAACAGGCCTTGAAATAACAATCAAGAACATCTTCAACGTCATCGGCTATCATACCTTGGGATTTGAGCATGTATGCAAGCGCACGGTTTTTGTTGCCCGTCCGCTTTTCGGAAAGATAGACGCTTTCGTTAAGTGCGATATCGGGATTGTCCGCAAGGCGGCGCGTCAGGTCAAGAAGACGCTCGAAACGCTCGTTGTAGTCCTTTCCGCGTATCATCGGACAGAGGGCGATCGCACCCATGTTGACCATTGGATTCAGATGCTCGCTCAAAAGGGACTGCGCCGAAACATTTATTGCATCGAAGGGCTTGCCCGTTGCTTCAACGCCGATGCGTGAGCGAACCTGTTCAATGCCGTTGTCCATTAACGCAAGCAAAAGCAAAATCGGCTTCACAACGCTTTGAATCGTAAATTTTTGGGTGTAATCACCCGCACAGTAATGTTTGCCGTCGCTGCTGATAAGGTACACCCCCAGTGCGTTCGGGTCGGCTTTTGTAAGCTCCGGAATATAGCTTGCCAATCTGCCCTCGGAAGCGTAGGGGCGGCATTGGTCAATGAGTTGTTCAAGCAGTTCGTCCATGGTTTCGGTGCATCCTTTCTTTATTCGGCAGCGGATTCGGTATACCGCAGCTTTTTTCAAAATGTTTCGGTGAAGTAAATTTTAAGGCTTTTGCGCAAAAATGCAAGTATATTTTTAATATCGGATCCAACCGCTGCCCGCCGGCAATTGCATAAAGGAAAGAAAAACAAAAACGGAACCGCCCCTTTCGGAGCAGTCCCGTGTGTTGTTTAAAACGAAAGCGTGTTAAAACGAAATCGAAAAAAAAGATTACTTCATTCCGCGCTTAACCATTTCGGTGACGGCAAAAGTTGCAACATCGTCGGCATATTTGCTTGCGCCGAACCCTGCATCAAAGCCGAGTTCCTTTGCAAGCTCGTGGGTGATGCGTGCGCCGCCGCAGCAGACGATGAACCTGTCGCGCAGGCCTTCCGCTTCAAGCAGCTCGATAAGCTCGGTAAGGTTTTGAATGTGTATATCCTTCTGGGTAACGGTTTGGGAAACAAGAAGAACATCGGCGTTGACTTCAACCGCCTTTTTGATGAATTCCTCGTTGGGAACCTGTGCACCCATGTTGATAGCTTCGATCATGTCGTAGCGTTCAAGTCCGTAATGGCCTGCAAAGCCCTTGCGGTTCATGATTGCATCGATTCCGACGGTGTGCGCATCGGTGCCGGTGGAAGCGCCGATCATGACGATCTTCCTGCCGAAATGCTCGCGAATATATTCGTCGGTTTCTTCCATGCTCATGGTTTCCTCTTCAACGGTCTGCACATGGATGTTTTCATAGTCAACGGTATGCACAACGCTTCCGTAAACAACATAGAATGTGAACTCCTTGTCCAAAGACTTTGCAAGCGCAACGTTGGGTTCTTCAACGCCCATTTTGCGGACGAGCTGGCGTGCAGCTTCCATGCCCTTTTCATCGTTCTTAACGGGAAGGGTGAAGCTGAACTGAACCTTGCCGTCGTTCATGGTATCGCCGTATGCCTTGAGCCGTGTAAGGTCGAGAGTTGTGTCAAAATCAGCCTTGTGTGTGTTATAAAGTCCGCCGCTCATTATTCGTTGCCTCCTTTTTTATGCATCAGCTCAACAAAGGGGTTGAAATAGCAATCATCCTTGGTAACAACGCCGGCAAGACCTTTGCCGCCGTCGCGAGGACGCTTAATATCCGCAAACACGCCCTTTTCAAGCGTTGCAAACAAGCCTGTCTGCTCAATTTCACCGAGAAGGTCGGTTGCTTTCCGAAGAACTTCGTTTGCACGGGTCTGCATGATGCCGCCTTCTTTATAGGTCAGCTCACTGCCGAGATCGTGCATGGTGCGGAAGATGTACTGTGCATTCTCTATGGAGAGTGCACGGTCGCTCATGAACGGAGTGTGGATAGCTTCGGTGAGCATACCGAGAAGGTGGAGCTTCTGTCCTGTGAGGATCGTGACCATGTTGAAGAGTGCGTCCTGAACATGCCCGCGGAAAATATTGCCCGTCATGAACTTGGTGGGGGGCATGTATTTAAGCGGTGCATTGGGGAAGATCTCCCTTGCCATCTGCGCCTGCGCAAGCTCGTAGAGGAAGCCGTTTTCAACATCGGGAGATATTTCAAATGCGTGCCCGAGACCCATCTGCTCTTCGGGAAGCCCGGCTTTGAGTGCGAATTGTTCGTTGAGGAACTGGGAAGCAAGCACGGTGTGCGCCTCTTCGACAGCATCGGCTGTGGTAAGGTAGTTGTCCTCGCCGGTGTTGATGATAACGCCGGCAAAGCTGTTGATAACGCGGCTGAAATACTGGTCAACGATCGTGCGCTGCATGTTGATATCGCGGAAGAGGATACCGTAAAGAGCATCGTTAAGCATTACGTCAAGGCGTTCCAACGCGCCCATGGCGGCGATTTCGGGCATACAGAGACCGGAACAGTAGTTGCACAGACGGATGTAGCGATGTTCCTGTTCGCCGACTTCGTCAAGCGCAGCGCGCATAAGGCGGAAGTTTTCCTGAGTTGCGTAGGTTCCGCCGAAACCCTCGGTGGTTGCGCCGTAGGGAACATAGTCGAGCAGACTCTGACCGGTGGTGCGGATAACGGCGATAATGTCCGCACCCTGTTTTGCGGCAGCCTTTGCCTGCACGATATCCTCATAGATGTTGCCGGTTGCAACGATAACATAGAGGTAGGGGTCGGTTTTGTCGCCGAAGCTGTTGAGATAATCATTGCGCTTTGCAACGTTTGTGCGAATGCGTTCTGCCGTGGCTTCCGCAACGGGCATGACGGCGGCGCGAATCTCTTCAATGCTGTGGGGAGCAACGGCGGAAAGATCAAGCTCGCCGCGGTCGATGCTCTCCGCAATTTGCTGCGGATTCATGCCGGTTTCGGTCATTGCGTTGCCGATATAGTAGGCTGCGCCGCCCGGGAGCAGACCCTTGTCGAAAAGGTGATCGACAACAACATTGGGCAGCGGAACTTCAAGTGCGTTTACACCGTCGATGCCGAGAAGGCGGCAAACGGCGCGCTCCACCGTTACCGTCGTGTGAAGGTCGATAAAGTTCTGAGTATCCTCCGCAATGCGGCGGGCAGATTCGCGGGCTTTATCAACAAGATTTCGATTGAGGTTAAGTTTTGATTCCATTGAGTGCTTATCCTCCTGACACTTTTCCATAATCCTTTTAAAGTCACCCGCCGGGACATAATCCCTGCGCCCGGCGGGCGGTGTGCGGCGCGTTCATGCGGAACAGAACACACCGAGTGGTTAACCTGCAATTGCTTAAGCAGCTTTCTGCGGAGCAATTAAATGCCGATTATTCGTGATGCCCCCTCTTGAGCCTTTCAAGATCGGAGGGTTCAAGGGAGATTTTGCCGTCGCGCCTGCCCTGTTCAAGGCCTGCAACGCCGATAAGGTCGGGCTGTTCGCCGCGTGCCTTGCGGCAAACTTCACAATGACATACGTTTTCGTAATGCTCCGGCTCGGTATAGGTCGTGATAACGCCCTCGAAATTCCTGAGAATCGTCTTTCTGGGAGTCTGACTGATGACGTAGTTGGGCATAACGGGGGTTTTGCCGCCGCCGCCGGGTGCGTCAACAACAAAGGTGGGGATGCAGTAGCCGCTGGTGTGGCCGCGCAGACCCTCGATGATTTCGATACCCTTGCTTACGGGGGTGCGGAAATGGGTCAGACCCATGGAAAGATCGCAAACATAGATGTAGTAAGGACGAACGCGGATGCGAACGAGATCCTGAACAAGCTTTTTCATCACATGTACGCAGTCGTTGACGCCTGCAAGCAGAACACTCTGGTTGCCGAGGGGAATGCCTGCGTCTGCAAGCATCTCACATGCGCGCTTGCTCTCTTCGGTGATTTCATTGGGATGGTTGAAATGCGTGTTCAGCCAAACGGGATGATACTTTTTGAGCATTGCGCAAAGCTCCGGGGTGATCCTCTGCGGCATGACAACAGGGGTTCTGCTGCCGAGGCGGACGATTTCAACATGGGGCATCTTGCGCAGCTCGCTGATGATGTATTCAAGCTTTTCGTCGCTCTGCATGAGTGCGTCGCCGCCGGAAAGAAGAACATCGCGAACTTCGGTATGATTGCGGATATAGTCGAGACATTTCTCGATTTGGCAATCGGGAACGGCGGTATCATGCTGCCCCGCAAACCTGCGGCGGGTGCAGTGACGGCAGTACATGGAGCACTGGTCGGTGATAAGGAACAGGACCCTGTCCGGATAACGATGAGTCAAACCGGGCACGGGGGAATCCGTGTCCTCATGAAGGGGGTCAAGCTGGTCCTCGGGAGCCTGATAAAGCTCTGCCGCGGAAGGAATGCACTGACGACGAACGGGATCATAGGGATCGTTCGGGTTGATGAGGGAGAGATAATAGGGAGTGATCGCCATGCGGAGCGTGCCGAGGCATTTCGCAACGCCCTCTTCTTCCTCGGGAGTCAGGGAGATGTATTTTTTGAGATCTTCAAGAGTTTCGATGCGATTTGCAACCTGCCAATGCCAATCGTTCCAAAGCTCATCGGGAATATCGGTGAACAGACCGTATTGCCTGCTTTTATTCATTTTTGCCTCCTTGCCTTTCGGCTGTCGTTGCGGGTATTCTGGGGTGTGAACCGGATTTCGGGCGATAAAAAACAATCTGCCCGAAAATTATCGATAAAAATAATATCGATAAACATTGTTTTATACGGGCTGTCCCCTGCCGCAAATCTGCGCAGCGCGGAGAGCAGCCCGGAAAAGGCTTATTCGCAAAAAACTGATTTATAAGCCCCTTATTCGGTTGACGTGTCGATAAACAGACGGTTATCAGCAGTACTTCTCGTCAAAGAGCTTGCGGAGCTTCTCGTTCTCGCGGAGAACGTTGAGGGTGATTTCGGCATGATCCTTGGTGTAGCCGTTGCCGATGATCATGGTAACGTCCTTGCCGATGCCCTCTGCGCCGAGTGCAGCCTTTGTGAAGCTGGTTGCCATGGAGAAGAAGTAAACGATGCCGTCGTCGCGAACGGGGAGGATCGCGCTCATTTCGCAGCTTTCGATGTTGACGCAGCAGATGGAGATGTCGTATTCCTTGCCATCGTTTGCAGCCAGTGCGGCATCAAGCACTGCAATGGGTTCGGTTGCGCTTGCAACGATAACCTTGTTGTAAACACCGAGTTCCATAAGGGCGGGAACCTGAGCGGGGTTGCGGACAACGCCGACAACATTGCCCTTGGGGCCTACCTTCTTCATTGCTTCGTAGCCGCAGAGAACGCCGCTCTTGCCGTTTGCGCCGAGGATAAGAACGCTGTCGCCTTCCTTGGGGAGCTTGCGGGCCTGTGCGGGTGCGCCTGCAACGTCGAGAGCTGCAAGTGCGAGAGGTTCGCTCATATCATCGGGCAGCTTTGCGTAGATGCCGCTTTCGAAAAGAACAGCCTGACCGATAATGTCAACGCGGTCGATATCCTTGTGGATAGCAAGGATCTTTTCGATTTTGAGCGGAGTGAGGGAGAGGGAAACGAGGGAAGCGATCTTGTCGCCGACTTTAAGGTCGCGATCCTTAAGATCTTCGCCGATGTATGCAACTTTGCCGATGAACATGCCGCCGGAACCGGTAACGGGGTTCTGCTGCTTGCCGCGCTCTGCAACGATGCCCATGATCATTTCGCCGATCTTCTGCTCGTCGCCGCCGCATGCTTCTTCAATCTGAGTGAATGAAGCGGAGTCGATGTTAAGGGAGATAACATCGCAGATGATCTCGTTGGAGTAGTGCTTGGTCATGTCGTTGTCGATTTTCCATGCTGCCTGAGTGAGAACGCCCTTGGGTTCGATAACTCTGTGAGTGCCGTATTTGTTGCCTTTAAGTTCCATTTTGGTTTCCTCCGAATAAAATTTAGGTTTATGGCGGATTATCGGTCATGCGCGGGGCGCAAGGCCGAGGATCTCGCGTGCTTCGGCGGGGGTTGCGATCTCCCTGCCGAGTTCCTTTGCAATGCGGACTGCTTTTTCAACAAGCTCGCCGTTGCTCTTTGCAAGAACGCCCTTTTCAAGGTAGACGTTGTCTTCAAAGCCGACGCGGACGTGGCCGCCGAGAAGAATGCCGAGGGTGATCATCGGGAATTCGGTTCTGCCGACGCCCGCAACCGTGAAGGTTGAACCCTGGGGAATGCTGCCTGCCATGAATACAAGGTCGCGCGGCGTACCGCTGATGCCGCCGTTGACGCCCATAACAAAGTCAAAATGCATGGGGCTCTTGATAAAGCCTTTCTTGTTGAGACGAATCGCCATATCGATCATGCCCTTGTCGAAAACTTCGACTTCGGGTTTGATATTGCGTTCGATCATGCGTTCGCCGAAATACTTGATGGTGTTTTCGGTGTTAACAAAGATGTCGTCCCCGCCGAAATTGCAGGTGCCGCAGTCGAGGGTTGCCATTTCGGGCATAAGCTCGATGGGCTGGAGCCTTTCGTCATCGCTCATGCCGACTGCACCGCCGGTGGAGGGCTGAATGATAACATCGGGACATTTTGCATAGATGGCATCCATGCATTCTTTGAAGCGTGCCTTATCCTGGGTGGGTGTGCCGTCATCATAGCGGACATGCAGGTGAATGATGCTTGCGCCCGCTTTGTATGCGGAATAGGCTTCGTTCGCAATCTCTTCAACCGTGTAAGGCACGGCGGGATTGTGTTCCTTGGTGACTTCCGCGCCGCAGATGCAGGCGGTGATGATGAGTTTTTCCATGGATTCCGATAGTTCCTTTCAAATTATTTATTTTGCGGCAAACGAACCGTGGAAAAAACGGGAACCGAAAATCGAAAACCGGCAGTTCCGTTTCGCTGCCCGTATGCAATTCCGCCTCGGCGTTTGCTTTTTGTTTTGATTTTTACACAGGGGACACGAAAGTATAAATATGCGTTCCCTTGCGGAAGATTATTTTTTCCCGAACAACGCCGATCTTACAACACCTTTTGGATCCTTTATAAGCAATACAACAAGCCATATGACAAGACCCAGCGCAACAACGGAAAGCCCGAGAAAAAGATCGTTGAGCATATCGACCGGGACGGGGGTAAAAAGACCGGCTCCGATTTCAATATACTCAAATATTGCATCTACAAGCCACATAAGCGATGCTCCCCAATACATCCAGCAGAGAATGCCGACTTTCATCTCGTTTTCAGGTGCTTTTTTGTACCAGACAATTGTGGAGGCAATTGCAGCAAATACCGTTGTAAGCAGCGTCATCTTTGCATTCCTCCGAGTAAGCCTTCGGGCGATTTGAGCGATTTCTTTTCCGCAAAACGGGAGACTGCGAGCATGCCGACCCAGACGGCGGTAACGGTAACGGCCATCATTACGCCGGCACTGCCCATTTCCGCAAGCATTTCTCCGGTTTCACCGCTTTTAACAGCTGTCAGAAAAGGAAAAAACGGAACGATTTCTCCGTGCCAAACGTGCTCGAAAGCTAAGAGAGCGGAGCCGCCCCAAAGCAGCTTGTTGAGCCAACCAAGCTTGGCGGAAAACGGGGTTTTTGATACTTCCAAAGCTGTGCCGTCGGCAGAATTAAGCTTGACGGCAGCTTTCTTCTCGGTGGATTTCAGAGCTTTTTCAACAATTGTTGTAACGATTGCCTCGGCAACCGGAACAAGAAAACATGCCATTTGTGTACCTCCTGTAAACTAATGCAGACAAGTATGGATTACAAACAGTGCAATTTATTTGCGCTGTTTGTCTGTATCTTCCGCATCGCAGAAAGGCAAAGACTTTCTGCCAATGACAAACAGTGCAATTTATTTGCGCTGTTTGTCTGTATCTTCCGCATCGCAGAAAGGCAA